>Ga0308019_10000598_pt1 | contig 22289 bp, 20 predicted proteins | sample Neamet284_FD_203135 | JGI IMG/M metagenome (GOLD analysis project Ga0308019, IMG submission 203135) | Marine microbial communities from water near the shore, Antarctic Ocean - #284 | ecosystem: Environmental > Aquatic > Marine > Unclassified | place: Southern Ocean | collected 2014-10-01 | reverse complement strand
AGGTAGGCGTATTAATCGAAAATATCCATTATTAGCTCAAGCAATAGCTGATGGTCTTGCAGATTCAACAAATAATTTAGTAGAAACTGAAATTATAATGTATTGTTTAAGGATGGGCATGAATGACCTTGAAAAAACAAATCAATTAGAAAGCCTATTAAAAGAACGAATTCTTAATCACTTTAAAGGTGTTTTCTACAAAGCTGAAGAAGAAGAAAACCTCTTTAGAGTTTTAGGGAATAATAATAATTCTAATGAAGGAAGCTTTATATTGCCAATAGAGTTAATTCGTACCCAGTTTTCTCCTTTTGAATTATTATTACCACCAAATTTTATTGAAAAATGTATTAAAGCTATGGGCCCATATATTGATGAAGCAAACATTACTATAAAACTTCGTGATGACACCTTTAAATTCGCAGGTATACTGCCAGGGTTAATTACGGAATCAAATGCAGATTCTATAGCCAATGATACTTTATGGTGGTCTTTTAATGCTGAAGATTTTATAAATGATGATTATATAATTGAGGCAGCATCCATTGTCTATCATCCTAAAAGAATTCAAATAGCTATTATAGCAGGCTCATTATTGACTTTATCAGCTTTATTTTTTATTTCAAGAAAAAGGAAATCACAATGAAATACTTTTTAATACTAATAGTTTTCTTCACATCGCTCTTGAGCGCGAAACCTAAGTTTACCGATCAACAGATCGCAGGAATGACACCCAAATATTTTAAACGAAACCATACTGCTCCTAAACTAAAAGGGCTAAAAATTTACAAAGAAGGTAATGATCGGATATACTATATAGAAATAATAGTAGATAGAAATAGATCCAACGAAGATCTAAGCTTTGCCGTATCTGCCCTTGCTAATATGGGACAGTATGCTAAAAAACCATTTAATAAATATGTAGTTGTTATGTATTCTGATGTTAGAGGTAAAGGCGTTGATGTTTGTGAAGCTAACGCTAGATGTACTGCTGATTATATGATTCGAAAACAAATAACGTATGATCAATGGTATAAAAAGTGTGTTACTTTTACAACCTCGACGTAAATGAGATTTATAAATAAAATATTTTTTTGTTTAGCCGTTTATACTCTATCTGCTCAAAATTCGAATATAATAGATTTTAAAATGCCATCTTTCTCATTTACGCCTAAGGTTTTTCATCATCCAAATAAAGTCTTATTTAATTCTAAATCCTTTGAACTTCAAGTGTTTGCAGATTTTCCACAAAATGAGTTAAAAACTATTAGCTTATTTTACAAAACTGATAATAATCCTCGATTTATTGAGATTCCTTTTGACCCTCAATTATATCGGTATGTATTTAAATACAATCCTAAAGAAAACCCAGCGAATCAAATTAGTTACTTTTTTACCGTTTTACTTAAGAATGGTGCAATTTATGCAACACCTGTTGATAGCACTGGGGCATTGCTACCGATTACGCAAACTTTTGTAGATCCAGTCGAATACTATAAACAGCGAGCTGCTTACAGAAATTAAAATGCAAGAGGCAAAACAAAAGATTAAATCACTTCGCAGTCAACTTAACGACCATAATTACAGGTACTATGTTATGGATAATCCTATTATCTCTGATAGTGAATATGATATAATTATGCGTGAATTAAATGAGTTAGAGAAACAATATCCTGGTCTTATAACTCCAGACTCTCCAACTCAAAGAGTTGGCGCTCCTCCATTAACTGCATTTGGAACAATTACTCATCGACAACCAATGTTATCATTAGCTAATGCAATGAACAAAGAAGAAATGAATGCTTTTAATGAACGAATTAAAAAGGGGCTAGAGACCCAAGACAATGTTCAGCTTATTGGCGAGCCAAAGCTAGATGGTCTTGGCGTTGAATTAGTGTATGAGGAAGGTCTGTTAATACATGGCTCAACAAGAGGAGATGGAATATCAGGAGAGAATATTACACAAAATTTGAAAACTATTGCCTCTATTCCTTTATCTTTGCGCGAGAATTTACGTCCAGCACCTCTATTGCTTGAAGTACGCGGTGAAGTTTTCATTAATAAAGCTGGTTTTAAAGAATTAAATATAAATCGTGAAAGTAAAGATTTACCTATATTTGCAAATCCAAGGAATGCTGCTGCTGGAAGTCTTCGGCAACTAGACTCAACAATTACTTCAGAGCGACCTTTATCTATTTACTGTTATGAAGCGGGAGAAATTTTAGGAACTTCTTTCAATACTCATTTAGAATTTCTTTCAGCTTTAAAAGAGTGGGGGTTCCCTGTTAACTCTGAGATAAGACCAATAAATTCACCAGAAGGAATGATCACATATCATAATAATCTAGAATCTAAAAGAAACAACCTTCCATATGAAATCGATGGTACCGTCTTTAAAGTAAATAATATTGATCAAAGAAAGTTCTTAGGTATTCGAAGTCGTTCCCCCCGTTGGGCAGTGGCTGGGAAGTTTAAAGCGGAACAAGTAACAACAACTATAAATAATATTATCCCATCATTGGGCAGAACAGGAGCCGTAACACCCGTAGCTCATCTTGAGCCCGTAACTGTTGGTGGCGTTACAGTAACTCATGCAACTCTACATAATCAAAATGAAATAAATCGCAAAAATATCCGTATTGGCGATACAGTTATACTGCAACGCGCAGGTGATGTCATTCCAGAAATCGTTAAAGTCATATTAGAAAAAAGGCCTTCGGAAACATCGCCATACTTTCTACCAATTAAATGCCCTAGCTGCAACCATGATATTTTTCGACCAGAAGATGAAGTCGTAGCTCGATGTCATAATCTCTCTTGCCCAGCCCAAACTAAAGGAAGAGTTGAGCATTTTGTTTCTAAAATAGCCTTAGATATTGATGGGTTTGGTGAAAAACTGGTTGATCAATTAGTTGATAAAAATATTATTAAAACTTTTGATGATATATTCAAACTTACATTTGAAAATTTAAAAAACTTAGATCGAATGGCTGAAAAGTCTGCTGAAAATATTTTAAAAGCTATCGAAGAGGCTAAAAAAACTACATTTGCACGTTTTATATATGCTTTAGGTATTAGAAACGTCGGTTACCACCTTTCAAAAGTTTTAGAAAATTCCTTTGAAGGAAATATTGAAAAGTTTAGAGACAGCAACCTTGAAAAACTAAAATCAATTGACGAAGTCGGCCCTATAGTTGCAGAGACTATTATAAAATTTTGGGAAGAATCTTCTAATGTTGAAATTGTTGAGGCCTGCTTATCTTTAGGGGTTGAACTTGCTCCTGTTTCGAGTTTAATAAGTAAAAAACTCAAAGACAAAGTGTTTGTATTTACTGGATCTCTAACCAAATTCAGTCGAAATCAAGCAAAAGATTTAGTGGAATCAAATGGCGGTAAGACTAGTAATTCTATAAGTAAAAAAATAGACTTTTTAGTTGCAGGTCCTGGTGCTGGATCAAAGATGAAGAAAGCTAAAGATTTAGCAATAATCATCCTAACAGAACAAAAATTTTTGGATATGATAAAATAAAGGCCATGCCATGAAAAAGATACTTATAGCAATTTTACCCTTTCTTCTTCAAGCCGAAGAGCTATCTTTATCATCAGTTTTGATAGCAGATGGCTTTAAAAAACCTTTATTCGTCACTTCTCATCCAACCAACTCTAAGCTACTCTATGTAGTTGAACAGGGTGGTAAAATTCTGATAATAAATAATAGCAAAAAATTAGGTGAGCCTTTTTTAGATATTAGCAATAAAGTTGTAACGCCTAGTCGCCCAGGAGATGAGCGTGGTTTATTAGGCTTCGCTTTTCATCCTAATTATGAATCAAATAATAAATTTTATATCAATTATATAAACAATGATGGTTTCACTGTCGTCTCTGAGTTTTCAGCACAAAATAATACTGTTGCAAACTCTTTATCTGAAAGAATTGTCTTTGATCTAAAACAACCTTATGGTAATCATAACGGTGGACATATCCAGTTTGGCCCAAATGGTTATTTATATATCTCTATTGGAGATGGGGGTAAAAGAGGAGATCCTCTTAATGCCGGGCAAGATCTTAATACTCTCTTTGGTAAAGTAATCAGGATAGATGTAAATAAAGTGCCTTATGGTATTCCAAAAACAAATCCATATTATGGAGAGAAAAATATGCGTGGTGAAATTTGGGCTTGGGGACTCCGAAATGTTTGGCGTTTCTCTTTTGATAGAAAAAATGGTGATATATACTATGGTGACGTTGGTCAGAATAAATGGGAAGAAATAAATTATGAGCCGTTCTCTAGTAAAGGCGGTGTTAATTATGGGTGGCGAATTATGGAGGCTTCAAAATGTTATAATCCAGAAAAAAATTGTGATGAAAAAGGATTAACCCTTCCTATTCATGAATACCCTAACGATGCTAATTACATGGTTGTCTTAGGTGGTGGCACACAAAATAATTCTGACGGTTGCTCCGTCACGGGGGGCTATGTATATAGAGGTGGTAAAATTAAAAACTTAAATGGTTACTATATTTTTGGTGATTACTGCTCTGGAAATATTTGGACATTCAAAGTTATAAATAACAAAGCAGCAGAGCTAACAAACCGCACTGAAGAAATAAATTTAGCTAATGGAGAATTTACAACCTATATATCATCTTTTGGAGAAGATGCTGATGGAGAACTATACATTGTTGAATATAATGGTGGTATATATAAACTAACTCAAGATAAATAAGATGCTCGCTCTGGATAAAACCCCAATAAAAATCAATTTTGAGATTGAAAAAAAATGAATACAGCTATTGAAATAAAAAATTTAAAAAAGAGCTATGGAGATACAATTGCATTAAAAGATGTAAATATTTCAATAGGAGATGGTGAGTTTTTTGGTCTTTTGGGCCCAAATGGAGCGGGTAAAACCACTACCATTAATATTCTAACGGGTCTAGTTAGAAAAGATGAAGGAATAACTAAAATATTCGGGAAAGACATTGTTTCTGATTATCGTTTTACTCGTTCACAGGTTGGAATATCGGCTCAAGAATTTACCCAAGACTGGTTTTTTCCTCTTGATAAACTTCTATATTTTCAAGCTGGTTATTATGGTATTACAAAAGAAAAAGCAAAAGATCAAGTCGACGAATTACTAACTAGACTAGGGCTTGAAGAAAAAAGAAATTCTCGCCTTAGACAGCTTTCGGGTGGAATGAAAAGACGTTTTCAAATCGCTAAAGCCTTAGTGCATGATCCTAAAATCTTGATTCTTGATGAGCCTACTGCCGGTGTTGACGTAGAACTTCGCCACGAACTTTGGAAATACTTTAAAGAGCTACATACCGCTGGGAAAACCATCCTACTTACAACTCATTATATTGAAGAAGCAGAAATGCTTTGCGATAAAGTAGCTATTATTGATAAAGGGAAAGTTATTAAAGAAGGATCTCCAAAAGCACTTACTAGTCAATCCGGAAAATCTGGTATAAATATAAATTTATCTGATACTGATATAGACCTCGATGATATTTTAAGTGACTTTACATATACAAATAATGATGGTCGAATCCATTTTACAACTCAAGAGCCTGAAGAAACCTTACCAATAATAATTAATTTACTTACTAATGCAGGCTGCCATATTCAACGCGTGGAAACTACTAAATCCTCATTAGAGGATGTGTTTCTAAGTTTAACAGGCAAAGGAATAAATGAATGATATTTAAAAAGTTTTCACGATGAATTGGGTTGGTCTTTCTACTCTAACTTTCCGTGAGGTTGGTAGATTTTTTTCTGTCTATCGACAAACAGTTATTCCTGGACTTATCTCTTCAATCCTTTATATTCTTATATTTGGCTTTACTTTAGAACGTCGAATCTCTAGCATTGAAATTGATGGAATAGCCATCCCTTACACTCTATTTATTATACCGGGATTAATCATGATGAATACATTATCTAATGCAACTTCAAATTCATCTTCATCCATGTTACAAATGAAACTCCTTGGGCAGCTCCCGGATCTTCTTCAAGCGCCTCTTTCTAGTCTTGAAATTTCGCTAGCTTATATAATAGGTGGTATGGTTCGGGGGACTGTAAACGGAATTTTAATCTTAGTGGTCGGTATCGTATTAAGTGACATGACTATCTCGCACCCTATCGCAACAATTGGATTTATTATGATTGTTTCATGGGCCTTTTCTAGCATTGGACTTATACTTGGCCAAACAGCAGAAAGTTGGGATCAATTAGCCACGATGCAAAACTTCTTTTTAACTCCTTTAAGTTTTTTAGGTGGTATTTTTTATTCAATTAAAATGTTACCTGATTGGGCACAAGGCGCTAGCTATTTCAACCCTATATATTATATGATTAATGGATTACGTTATACAATTCTAGGAGTATCAGATTCTAACCCTAGCACTAGCTTCCTAATTGCAATTGCAATGACAATCGGATTCACCATAATTGCTATAATGCTAATGGAAAATGGGAAAAAAATCAAACAATGAACTTTAAGTTTTTTTTCGTTTTATTAACCATTGCAACACTTTCAGCTCAAAAAGACTCTACTCTCATATGGAAACATTATATAAGGAGTGGTTTTGCAAATGCAGATTCAACGGGAGGTGGTTTTGGTTATTATAGATTAAACCGTCAAACTGATAAAACATTTAGAGATCTAAGGTTTTTTAGTTACAGTTTAAAAAATGATTCTTTCGTATATATTCGTTATAAGTCTAGTAATAAATATTCTAGTCTTCCAATGTTCTATCGTTATGTCACAACTTCATATAGAAAGAATACTAGAGCTAACGTTAGTCTTCAATATCATTTTAATCAAGGTTTAGGCTATTTTATTCATGATTATGAAAATGGTTTAGTTAACTTTGAGATTGGACATGCTTTTGATATGTCAGACTATTTAAATGCGACAAGAAAAACATCCTATTTTAAATCAGGGTTCTTTTGGGATCATGATATAAAATGGTTTTCTACTAAATTTGAAGCTGAATATTTTCAGCAAATTAGTGAAGTTGTTGAAAACAACTTATCTCGAACTCAATTTTTATTTGAAATGATTATTCCTTTAAAAAACAATATTTCTATAAATTTAAATTATGAAGTTGAGGATTACCTTAAAAAAAATCAAATTGATGCCTCTTCAACAACAATAGCAATAGAATGGAAGGGTAACTTAAATTGGGGTTTGTAAACTATTTTATTAAAAAAGTTAGGGCTTCGATATAAAAACTAAAATTGTACGAGGATGTTCATCTACAATCATTAAAAAACCTTTACCCTCGAGTCTAGCAAGTCCCTCCCAATTCCGAGATTTTTCTTTAAGAGCAAGCTGAATAGGCGGAGTAGACGTTCGAACTAACTTATTGGAATCAATTTTATATTCTACTAAACGCTCAACATGGTCATACTTTTTATGTGTAAATCCTTCTTTTGCACCTTTAATAATTAAATCTTCACCAGGGTTTAAACTGCTTTTTTCTCCCGGCCAAAAATAATTTAATACCCAAAACTTATTTTTTGAATCTAATCTTGTAACATCTGTTAATCTATATTCTAAATTTGGAAATGAAAGAGAACCCTTAGGTTTCAATCCTGAATTATAAATTAAGGCAGATGGCTTTTTATTTATATTTACTCCATTAGCTTCATATAATACCATTAAGCGGTTTTTATATTTCAAGATGCTTTCAAAACCCATATTCTTTACGTTTACAGGAAGTGGAATCTCTTTAACTTGCTTAGAATTAAGGGTAAGTTTCATTTTTCTAAAGTCTAAATCTCCTTTTACAAGAAAACTTTTCATAACACCATTGTTTCTTGACTCAACAATCATATATGCTTTATCCCCTAAAAAAGCAATGGCTTCAAATCCTTGAAAGCCCTTTATGCTTGCTTCAAAGTTTGGTAATTCAAGTTTTATTTTTTTTGGCGTCAAAGCTTTCTTTTGATCACTTTCAAGCCATTCAATGATATTTTTTTTAGTTAAAAAATAAAAGCCTGGTTCATCTTTTTTTACGTATTGAGGCATAAGAATTAGATTCTCTTTATACCAGGTCAAACCAGACATTTCAAGATCTCGATCTTTTGCTTCTCCATTTAAAGGTATCTCTATGGGGATAACTTCTTGACTAAAAAGACTTTGATAAAATATTAAGCTCGCAATAATAATCATCTTCATATTATTTTAAATACTCCTTATACCATTTAACTAACCGATTCATATAGTCTAATTTATGTGCTCGTTCTAAAAGGCCATGAGGTTCTCTAGGATATAAGACAAGTTGGGTATCTACTTCTTTTATGCGAAGCGCTTGCCATAATTCCATCCCTTGCTCTGGATGCACTCGTTCATCTTTTAAGCCATGAATTATTAAGGTCGGTGTTTTTGCATTATTAATATGAGAAAGAGGTGACCTTTCCCAATGTAATTCCATATTATCAAACCACCACTGATTCCAATGCACAACAGACATTTCATAAGGAATATCAGTTGTGCCCATAAAACTAATCATATTTGTTAAACCTGCACCAACCATTGAAGCTTTAAACCTCTCTGAATATTGAGTTGCAGCTAATGCAGAAAAGTAACCACCATAAGACCACCCGCCAGTACCTACTTTATTATTATCTACTATTCCTTCTGATACTAAATAATCTATACCCTCTAAAACATCATTAAACTCTAATCCTCCTAAATCATCATGATCCGCCTTTGAAAAAGCAACCCCTCGACCTCCACTTCCACGATAATTTGGCTCCAGGACAACGAATCCATTTGCTGCTAATAATTGAACTGGATAGGTTGGACTAGTATTCCATCCATCAAGGCTTGTACCTTCTGGTCCTCCGTGAATTTGCAAAACTAACGGATAACGCTTCCCTTTTTTATATTTTAACGGATACGTTAGCACTCCTTGAATAGATAGTCCGTCTTTTGTTTTCCATGCTATTGTTTCTTGCCGAGAAAGTGAAATATCCTTTAATATAGGGTTAGAGTTTGTAACTCTTCTTATAGCTTTTGAAGCTAAAGAACCGGTATATATTTCATTAGGGTGATTATAGCTAGTAGCCGTTATTATCAACTTCTGATTTAGAGGATGAAAAGTTGCACTAGTTAAAATTTGATCAGGATTTAAAATTTCAGTATAATTCGAAGACCCTTCAGATGATCCAGCCTTAATATTAATTATTGATAAGGCCGTTTTGGTCGAACGATCAGATCTTCCCAAGATAGTCTGGTCATCTACCCAATTTACTTCCATAAATGACTCTTTAAAATTGGATGTTAGTATTTTTGATTTTCCTCCTTTAACTGGAACCATATAAATACTTTGAGCAATAGGATCATTATATGTAGTTGCTCCAAGAAATGCTAAATTTTTGCTGTTAGGAGAAATTGCCATATCACCCAACTTACCTTTTGTTTCAAGAACTTTCTTGGGACTACCAAAAGGTGCCTTAACTTTATAAATTGAACTTTCTAAATAATTTCTATCTGAACCTGTTTTATCTGATCCTTGAAAAATAATTTTTTTACTATCTGGTGTCCAAATAAAAGATGAAACATTAATATTTTGATTAAATACTTTTTTATAAGTATCTGTTTTAATATTATAAATCCAAAGTCTAGTATAGAGATGCTCTTGGTCCATAACGATCATATCATAACCTTTTTCTTCTAATTTCTTTTTATCCTCAGACTTATCATCTCTTGACGTAAACGCAATCCATCTCCCATCAGGAGACCATTTATATGAACCTATTCCCGTTTTATGACTAGTAAGAATATTAGCTTCTCCACCATTAAGAGAAATAATATAAATTTGCGTTTTATTATGATGCTCTTTTCTATAAGATAGTAAAGACAAATCTCCTTTTGGTGTCCAATTTGGAGACCAGCTATTTACCGGAGAAGATGTAAACGCACGATTATTAGAACCATCAGAACTCACAACCCAAACTTCTCTATAGCTTCCTCCCCTCTTTTCATCTTCAGTTCTTGGAATAACCTTAACATATGCAATTTGAGTCCCATCATTATTTATAGTGGGCTGAGTTGAATAACTCATATTGACAATATCTTCAGCCGTAATCGGACGCTGAGAATAAATAAAGTTTAATAGAAATAATATTGTTGTTATAGTTTTTTTCATTCTTTACTCCAATTTTGAGTTACTCTTCTCCAGGATGGTATGCTTTTTCTAAATTTAATTTAATATCTTCCAGATTCATCCAAACTGGCTTCATTTTATGCTTAGCAAATAATTTAGCTTGATCATCATAATGAATAGAGTTTATGTCTTGAGTTGCAGTACCAAACTGGTGAATGCTTTCAGCAAAAACATTCCCTTCCGTATCCCATTCGACTATTTCAAAATAACAATCTCCAGCAATCCCAATTCTATCTTTCATATTTTGTTTAGAATAAACAGCTCTGAGTATATCTGGGCCACCACTTAGCGCTAAATTGGTTTTTCCTCGTTTCAACCTTTGAATATCCCCCCAATTAACATCTATCCTTCCAAAAGTTTCTTTAATCCATTTCACGCTTTTTATTAATCGAGCCATACTTTCATTATAATCATAGTAATATTTATCAGGGTCATAAACAGGACGGATTGTCTCATAAGCTAAATACATCGCTTGATTCGTACTATCTGTATTCAAATCCCAATTTTTCATTAAATTAATAGCTTCTAGAATATCTTCATCCTTACTCTTTACTTCATCTAAAAATCTTTTTAGATTTATAGCTATTACTGAATTTTTAGAGTAATAGGTATCAAATTTGTAATTATAAAACTCTTCTTTAGTAATTGAATTATCTGAACCATAAGTCTCTATTGCCCTTAAAGCTCGATTTGTTTGGAATAATTCAATTCCTAAGTTTTCTGGGTACACTTCAGCTCTTGGATTATCATTATCCAAAGTCACCAAAAATGGTGAACTATTACAGTTTTGTAAAAATCCTGAGTCTGGATTGAGGACTTGAGGTAATTCTTCAAATTTATAATAATCTTTCCATAACAAAGAAGCCTGATCTCCAGGTAAAACTCCACTCCAATCGTAATCATCATTTTCTCGTTTTGGAAAAAGTGCATTATACACATAAAATATATTTCCCTCTTTATCTGCATAAACCGTATTGAACATTGGTAAAGCCATCATGCCCATTGCTTTTTTAAACTCTTTTAGGTTTTTTGATTTATTCATTCTAAACCATTGCTCAACTTGTCTTACCTCACCAAAGCCTGAATAACGAATTGCAAAAACTCCTTGAGAGTTTTTTATAACTGGTCCATGAATAGACCATATTGCTTCACGCTTAAAGGTCCAACGAAATGGACCAAATAATTTAACCGGAATAGAAACTTTACTTTTTTCAAAAGTTTTCCATTTACCTTCAAACAAATATTCATTTTGCTCTTCCGGATTAATTTCTAATTCATATATATCAATTAAATCAGGACTATTAACTGTATGACTCCATCCAAGATTTTCATTATGACCTAAAAATATAACAGGAGAGCCTGGGAATAATCCTCCATTTACATTCCAGCCTTCTTCACTATGTAAATGTGCTTCATACCAAGCCACTGGACCGGTCCAAGGTTGATGTGAATTAATTGCAATTCTTGTAAATTGATCTTCTGATCTATTTGGACCAACAGCTATTACGTTTGAACCCATAAGAGTATAATCAAATTGCCCAGATTTATCGTCTAATGCTATTTTTGTTTTTTTATCAATAGCTAATTTTCCTAAAACAGCATCCAAACCGAACATCAATGGTGTACGATGCACAAAGCCAGCCACTACATCTTTCCCTGAAACTGGGAATAACCCTTTTTTTACTTCATTTGGATTAAGCGCAGCATAATGATTTAAACCATCGGCATAACCCTCACAAACATCCTGAATTTCTTTAGATAGTTGAGTTGAATAATTTGAGTCAACAACTTCCCAAATTTTTAATAGCTGAACCATATAATCATTAGCCGCCGCCTTCTTTCCATATTCTAAAGCAAGTTGCCCTTTAAGAGCGAGCATAATATCTTGAATGGTTTTAAAGTCATCTTCAGAATGAGCATAAGCTAACCCATACGCAGTATCTTCATCTTTTTCACCAAAAATATGAGGTACTCCCCATGTATCCCTATAGATTGTTACATTATATTTTGAAAAATCTTGTGTTATAATTTGTTCATTAAATAATGGAACATAGAGTTTTGAACCTAAAAAAGTGCTTAATATTATAATACTAGTGATTAAATATTTATTTACAATCATAATTTTTATTTATACCTAATAATTCTAATTCATTTTTAAGATTAAGAGATTCATTATAGTGTATTACCTTAAAGCCTAATTTTTTTGCTGATTCAACATTCTCAATTAAATCATCAATAAAAAGCGATTCCCTAGGTAATGAACCTGCTATTTTTAATGCCTTTTTAAATATAAGAGGGTCAGGCTTTCTTACGCCAACATTAAAAGAATAAATAAAACCATTTATATCTTCAAAAAAAGTATTCGTTTTCTCTAATTGATCATTAATGTGCCTAGGGTTTGTATTTGAAAGAATCCAGGTATTATAATCTTTTGATATGGACTTTAGTACTTTAACCATTGAGGATTCTTTTCCTAAAATTTTATTCCAACCTTTCCAAAAATCAGATTTTTTAAGACAACAAGGCTTCGGTAGACGATCTTTAAATCCATTATAAAATTGATCATCATTTAGTTGCCCAATTTCATACGCATTGTGCAAATCATCTGAAAAAGCAGTTCTTATTTCTTTTTTTTCTAAATCTGCGCTGTCAGCCCAATATTGTATACAGACTTCTGTGTGAATATTTATAAGTACATTTCCTATATCAAAAAATATATTTTTAATCATTTATTTTTCTCAAATTGAACAAATATATAACTGAAGAGCACTGTCTATGTTCAGTTTCTCTCCATTATAGTCACCCCATTTTTCTTCAATAGAAAACCCCGATTCAGTTAATACGCGATCAATTGTATCAGGGTAAATCATTCGCATATCAAACTCATATTCACCAACTCTGATATTCTCTCCTTCAAAATACCAATGAATATGATTAATCTCATCTTGCTCATCAAAATAACTAGTTTGCCAAATAATTATTTTCCCTTTAGTTGGATGTATAATCTTCATTTCTTTATATTTTTTTATTGGGTCTCGATATAAAAATTCAGGATCAGGTACAAATATATCAAGAATGAAAAAACCATTTTCCGATAAATGTTTTTTAATTGAGTGCAAGCAAGACTTCATATCTTTTTCAGTTAACAAATGAAGAAAGGAATTGAAGGGTAGGATTATTAAATCAAATTTTTGACTTAGAGAAAAGTTTCGCATATCTCCATATATAAAGTTACCATTTGAATATTTTTTACTTGAATAATCAACAAAGACTGAGCTTAAATCCAAGCCTGAATAGCTATACCCTTCACCTAATAAAGGCGCTGCTATTCTACCTGTTCCACTTCCGATTTCTAAAATAGTACCGTCAAATTTCTTTGCCCAATTGAGGTAAAAAGGAATATCATCTACTTTATGTTTTGTACAGCAATCATATAAAATTGGATCGCTATACATCTTAATTTTCATTGTATGATTAAATCAAGGTTATATAAAAATTAGTAATAAATAATAATATTTTAAGACAGGCTTCCTTAAAATTCTATAATTCAGCTTGAATAGATTTACGTAGTTTAGCTATTCGTTTTTTATTCTCGCTTTTTTGAGCTAAAATATCTAAAACATCTAAAGCTTGATAATAAAGACCCTGACTTTTCAATACATTAACTAAAGTAAAAGTTGCTAAACGGGGACTAATTGAAATATCTTCTAAAATAATATCTTCTTTTAATTTTTTAGAGATTTTCTCTTTTTTTAATGACGGTTTTTTCTTCTTCTGCTTTTTAACTGATAAAAAATCTTTTGCAAACTGATTTGTGGGGTCAACACTCTGAGCTCGTTTCCAACTAGCATTTAATGTTACGGATGATCTATTAAGCTGCTCTTGAACCATCGGAAGCCCAGTAGCCGCAGATTTATGATCTGGATATTGATGCAAAACTTTTTTCATCCATTTTTCAGCTAATGGTAAATTCCCTAAACCCATTTCTGCTTGAGAGAGAATATAATATCCTTCTATAGATTCAGGATGATGCTCTAAACCTATTTCGCAAACTCTTTTTGCTCGATTATATTCGCCCTTAGACTGATAAATCTCTGCCAATACTGGAAATAATACCGTGTCAAAATGGTTTGCAAAGTACAGCTCAAGCTCTGTTAAGTTTTTAAGATCCATTTATCTACGATTCTCCTTAACCCACATGCTAATATAGTCGATTGTTTCTTGGACTGGTGTACCCGGACCAAATAATTTTCCCATACCTAAACCCTCTAGTTGCTCTACATCTTTTTTGGGAATGATGCCGCCACCAACGAGCAAAACATCGCTAAGACCCTTTGACTTCATAAGATTGAGCACATTTGGGAAGATCGTCATATGAGCATTGTTTAAACTTGACAAAGCTATGACATCTACATCTTCCTGAAGAGCTGATGATACAATCATTTCTGGTGTTTGACGTAAACCTAGATAGATCACTTCCATTCCAGCCTCTCTATATGCGGCTGCTAATACTTTTATTCCTCGGTCATGACCATCTAAACCAGGCTTAGCCATTAATATTCTTATATTACGATTCATAATCTTACTTTTATTTATAATAGATATTACAATAAAAAAATATTTTAGACGAGAATTGAGAGTTACATATGATTACTATCTAAAACCAAGGGAAACGGCTCATCATTTATCAAGCTAACTTCCATCATAGCGCCAAACTATCCTATCTCAAAAATAATTTTTTAATTATTATCATTAAAGACTCTAAGCTTAGAAAGCTTATCAACTAAACAATCTACATCGTTTTGTTTATCCATTTTTGTCACACCTAACATGATAACAAGACCATAATCAATCTTACCTATTATTTTTTTACCTTTACTGATCCACTTAAAAGACGCTGAAGGACAGAAATCAATCAGAAACCCAGATATTTTCTTTACCGTAAGTATCACGTAGTTTCTTTAAAAAAGACGCATGAGCTGAGACTTTAACATTATGTGCATATATACGTTGTTTTTTCCCATGATCAGATTGCATATGAAACATCAGACCACAGTTACCTTTATGTTCTTTAGTCATCTCAAGTAAGCCATCAACATCTTTCGGAGACATTTGATTTGGCTCAAGACGTATATTAATATTTTTAGAGTACATATCTCGAGCTTTTTCAACGGTAGTTATTTCTTCTACAATCAATTTTAAATCTGAAAAATCTGTATCATCTGTCGGCTTCCCTGTAATAAAAACAACATTATCATTTTTTATTAAATCTTTATACTTAGCAAAAGAATCGCTAAAAGCTAATATTTCAGCTTGACCACCAAGACAGTCCAATTTAAAAAATGCCATTTGATTATTTTTACGATCAAAATGCATCTTAACTTCAGTTATTGCTCCACCAACACGAACCTTATCACCACTTCCGCTAATTACTTTATCAATAAAATCAAAAGTTGAATATTCTTCAAGGTCTTCAGCATATTTAAGTAATGGATGCCCAGATAAGTACATCCCTAAAACTTCTTTTTCTTTTTCAAGTAATTTGCTCTCAGGCCATTCTTCTATTTGTGGAAGAGTAGGAATGATTGACATATCTTGACCATTAGTGTTAGCAGCTCCAAATAAATCTACTTGGTTTCGAGCTTTATTCTCCTGGATAGTTTGTCCATACTTCAAGGCATTTTCAATAGCTGAATTTTTTTGTGCCCTATTCCCTTGTAAACTATCCATTGCACCCGACATATTTAAGCTTTCTAAAACTCGCCGATTTACTGATTGCAAGCTAACGTTTGCTGTAAAATCAAAAAGAGATTCAAACTTCCCCTCTTTTTTTCGTGATTCTATTATCTGCGCTAACGCTTTTGAACCCACATTCTTAATTGCATTAAGTCCAAATGATATAAGTTTCTTACTTACTGGTCTAAAGTTTATATCAGATACATTAACATCTGGCGGGTCTACTTTAATATTAAGTTTTCGACATTCATTAATTAAAATTACTATTCTATCAATATTTGACATTTCACTTGTCAAATTTGCACTCATAAATTCAGCTGGGTAATAAGTCTTTAACCATGCCGTTTGGTAAGCAACATAAGCATAAGCTGTTGAATGACTTTTGTTAAATCCATATTGGGCAAACTTTTCAATTAATTCATAAATTTCTTTACCCTTCTTTTTTGGAATACTATGTTTTTTTTCTGCGCCTTCTATGAATTTAACTTTTAGCTCTTCCATAAGCTTCTTTATCTTTTTCCCCATAGCACGACGCATAATATCTGCTTCAGCCAATGTAAAACCGGCAACTTCATGCGCTACTTGCATTACTTGTTCTTGATAAACTATAATTCCATAAGTCTCTTTAAGAATTGACTCCATAACTGGATGCGGATATTCAATCTTTTTCTTCCCATGCTTACGAGCTATAAAATCATCAATATTATCCATCGGACCTGGGCGATAAAGCGCATTCATTGCAATAAGATCTTCAATAACTGTTGGTTTTAATTTTTTTAAAAATTCACGCATACCAGAAGATTCGAACTGGAAAACACCTGTGGTTAAGCCTTTTGCAAATAACTTATATACTTCTGCATCTTCTAGTGAAATTTTTTCAATGTTTATTTCTTCTCCATGTTCTTTTATCAACTTTATAGCATTATCAATTACCGTAAGGTTTCGTAAACCAAGAAAATCTAATTTAAGAAGGCCTAAGTCTTCAAGCCCCTTCATGTCATACTGAGAGGTTACATCGCCTTGCGAAGAACGATATAAAGGCACAAAATCTGTTAGTTCACCGGGTGCTATTACTACTCCGGCAGCATGAATAGACGCGTGACGATTCATCCCTTCCAAAATCTTTGAATAATCAACTACTTCTTTAAATTTCCCCTCTGCAGCTTCTTTTAATTCTGGTATTTGAGAAATAGCTTCTTCTAAAGTAATATTTATTGTTGTTGGTATCATTTTGGCCAGATGATCAATTTCGCCAAAAGAGTAACCCAATACTCGACCAACATCCCGAACTGCTTGACGAGCTTTCATTTTACCAAATGTAATAATCTGTGTTACTGAGTTTTCACCATATTGATCTTTAATATAATCAATAACCTCTCCTCGTCTTTCAATGCAAAAATCAATATCAATATCTGGCATAGATATTCGATCAGGATTAAGGAACCTTTCAAAAAGGAGTTGATGCTTAATTGGATCAATTGTGGTGATCCCAAGTGAATATGAGACCAAACTTCCGGCTGCAGAGCCTCGGCCAGGACCCACAGGGATATTATTATCTTTAGCATATTTAACAAAATCAGCCGTTATTAAAAAATATCCAGCAAAACCCATTTGACGTATTACTTTTAATTCGTGATCTAATCGTGACTGTAATTCTGGAGTATAATCAGCATATCTTTCCCCTACTCCTTTTTTACATAATATTTCTAAATAATCATTTGGCTCTGCACTTGGGGCATCTTTAGGAATTGGAAAGTTGGGTAAATGATATTCTCCCATTGGAAGTTCAATCTCAATACTATCTGCAATTTTACGTGTATTTTCAATGGCATTTGGAACATCTTTGAACAGATCAAACATTTGATCTTGTGTTTTAAAATAAAATTCAGGAGTTGCATAGCGTAATCGATTTGGATCGTCACGTTCTTTACCCGTGCCTAAACAAATATGAACATCATGCGCTTCCCAATGCTCATGTTTGGCATAATGTGCATCATTAGTGCAGACTAAGGGCAGATCTAATTCAGATGCTAACTTTTTCATATTTTGAATATTTTGAATTTCATCAGGAATTCCATGATTTTGGACTTCCAAATAAAATCGTCCATCAAATATTTCAGCAAAACGAAGGGCTGCTTCTTTAGCTCCATCCCAGTCATCTTTTAGCATCTTTTCTGTGACTTCACCTTTTAAACACCCTGACAAACAAATTAATCCTTCGCTATGTTCTCTTAAAAGATCAACATCAATTCTAGGACGATAATAAAAACCATCAAGATAACCGCGTGTAACTAGCTTCATTAAGTTTTGATAACCAGTATAATTTTGAGCTAATAAAACAAGATGATTGTTTCCCCATCCACCATCAGCTCTAGGCTTCTTATCCAACCGACTACCTATCGCTACATATGTTTCACAGCCAATAATTGGTTTCACTCCAGCTTTCTTCGCTGATTTATAATAAGGAATTACACTAAACATATTCCCATGTTCGGTTAGCGCGACAGAATCCATTCCAAGATCATCAACGGTATTTACTAGCGTTTGAACAGTTTGTGCTCCGTCCAAAAGACTATAGTCTGAATGATTATGTAGGTGTACGAATTCTGAAGTCATTTAAAGTGAAATTGATTGATTACAAATAGTAGTTAAAAATACAGTTCGTCTTATTCAGTGGCAACGTATTGTATTTATTATTCATTGAATATTTGAATTTTTAATATCCTTTGATCATTGTTAAAATCTTTAATCAACTCTATTTTTTCATATCCTGATTCTTTAAAAAGGTTAACTACTTTAGTTGGATGTTCTCCTAAGCCAACTTCAAGAATAATTAATCCACTAGGTTTAAGCAAAAATTTTGCAATATCTGCAAATCGACGATAAAATATTAAACCATCACCATAATCTGTTAGCGCAATTTTTGGCTCATAGTTTTTAACCTCGGGCATTAAAGTTGAAATCTCTAACTCTGATATATATGGTGGATTTGATAATATTACATCAAACTTCCCTTTAGGGAGATCTTTAAGAAAGTCCATTTCAATAAAATTAATATTATTAATATTATTAATATTGGCATTTTCTTCTGCTAATAAAATTGCATCTTTAGATACTTCCAAAGATACAATCTTAGCCTTAGGCTCTTCAGAGCTAATTGCAATAGAAATACAACCTGAGCCAGCTCCAACTTCTAATATTTCAGGTTCTATTATTTCCTTAATACTATTTAATGCGATTTCAACTAAACGCTCTGTTTCTGGTCGAGGAATTAAAACTTTTCTATTTATCTTAAATTTTAGACCATAGAATTCTGTTTTACCAGTTATATATTGAAGAGGTTCTCTATCAACTCTTCTTTTTATCCAGCTTTTTAATTTATTAAGTTGAGCTTTTTTTATTTGATTTTCAAAATTAATATATAAATCAATTCTTTTATATTCTAATAAATCACAAAGGAGCCATTCAATTTCTTGTTTTGGACTTTCAAATCCTTTATTCTTAAAATAATCCTCGCCCCACTTGAGAATATCAATTACTTGCCATATACGATTATTGTCTTTGGCAGAACCTGTCAATTATTCAACAATAGAGGCTAACTGCGCTTGTTGATCCGCTAGTTTTAAATTTTCAATAATATCATATATATCCCCATCCATAACAGCGTCAAGATTATAGGCTGTAAAATTAATTCGATGGTCTGTAATTCGCCCTTGAGAAAAATTATATGTTCTAATTTTAGCAGATCTATCACCTGTTGAAACCATATCGCGACGTGTAGCCGCGCGCTCTTTTGCCAACTTATCCTTTTCAGCTGCTAATAGTCTTGAGCGTAAAACTTTTAAGGCTGCAGCTTTATTTTTGTGCTGGGAGGTTTCGTCTTGACAAGTGACAACTAAACCTGTGGGTATATGTGTAATTCTAATTGCAGATTCAGTTTTATTAACATGTTGACCTCCGGCACCACTGGCTCGGTAAGTATCTATTTTTAAGTCTGCATCAACAACTTCAACATCAGCTGCTTCTGCTTCAGGTAAAATAGCAACCGTAGCAGCAGAAGTATGAACGCGTCCGCTGGTTTCTGTCTTGGGTACTCTTTGAACTCTATGAACGCCACTCTCAAATTTCATCATACCATAGACGCCCTCACCTTTAACAGAAAAAATAATTTCTTTAAAGCCACCAATTCCTATAGAATTAGATTCCATCACTTCATACTTCCATCCATTCCTTTCGGCAAAACGAGTATACATTCTAAATATATCAGCGGCAAAAAGAGCTGCTTCATCTCCCCCTGTACCAGCTCGTACTTCAATAATTGTATTTTTATCATCCGTTGGATCATGAGGAAGAAGAAGAACTTTTAATTCTTCTTCCAATGATAAGAGTGATTTCTCTAATTCTCCAACCTCTGCTTGAGCAATACTTTTTAATTCCTCATCATCACCAGAAAGAATTTCTTTATCTTCATCAAGCTGTTGTTGATTTAATAAATAATCTTTTGCTTTAGTAACAACAGGGCTTAGGCGACTATGCTCCTTCGCTAGTTCCGTATAACGACTTTGATTGTTTGCAAGGCTTGGATCGACCATTTGCTCCTCCAAGGAATTATAATATAAAACAATCTCCTTTAGCTTAGTAATCACCCAATTGCTTCCGCAACATACTCTTTACCTGTCATTTCATCAAATTTTTCACCAAAGGCTTCTTTTAAAGCTTTAATAGCAACTTCTATCATCTCATCTTCAGGTTCTCTTGTCGTGATATTTTGCAACCAAAGCCCCGGAGCTCTTAATGCTCTAAAAATAATACTATTTCCTTTTCTAGCTGTTAATTTAATTACTTCGTAAGAGAGTCCTGCAACCAGCGGAATCATTGGCAAGTGGACTAATAATCTAATTCCTAAACTTATATCTCCTGTAAAAAAAAGAACAATAGTATCAATAATAGAAAAAATAATAATTGCTGATAATAATACTATAAACATAAAACTAGTACCACATCTAGGGTGTTGAGTTGGAAATGACTGTGCATTCTCAATCTGAATTTCTTTGCCAGATTCAAAATTATAAACGACACGGTGTTCCGCTCCATGATATTGGAATAAACGTCCGACATCTTTCATAAATGAAATAAGAAAAAGGTATACAACAAAAAATGTAATACGAAAAGATCCTGAAACTAAATTAAAGGCAACCGCTTCACGCTCAACATCTAATAATTTAGTAGTAATCCACATCGGTAGAATCATAAATAAGGTTATAGCCAATGAGATTGCAAAGACCGAAGACAGTGTTTCTAATAGAGGGTTTGGCTTTTTATCCTTTTCTTCAGGAATGGCAATATCAGCTGACCACTGTAACGTTGCCATGCCCATCTTCATTGCTTCGAAAAGGCCTGCCATACCTCTAAATATAGGTTTACTCCATAATTTTGATTTCTCAGTAATAGATTTAAACTCATGACGTTCAACATGAATTTTACCTTCAGGGTCCCTAGCTGCAGTAGCGTAAGCTCCAGGCACTCTCATCATAACACCTTCAATGACAGCTTGCCCTCCAACTAAAATTGTAGGCTTCATAATTGATAATAAAATTGTTTTAATCATAATTAAAATAACATAATCAAATATTTAATTATGTCACCCCTATTTCTTTTGTATTGTTATTTATTTAATTTTCCGTATTTCTTTTTAAACTGCTCAATCCGTCCAGCAGTATCAACTAGTTTTTGTTTACCGGTATAAAAAGGATGACATTCAGAACACAATTCAATGCGTTGGTCCCCCATTGTGCCATGAACTTGAAATGTATGACCACAAGAACAAGCTACGCTGCTCAATTTATACTCAGGGTGTGTATTTTCTTTCATTTGTTGTTACTTCCTTGTAATGCTTAATTTAATTTTTCTAAAATTTTTCTAACTCTACCAATTCCCTCACGTATCAAATCTCGACCAATTGGATATGAAAAACGAATATGACCTGATGCACCAAAACCATCGCCCGGTACAGTCACAACTTTTGCTTCATTCAAAAAAAGATCACACAGGTCAAATGAATCTTTTATAAGAGTCTTCTTAAATGATTTACCAATATAATAAGAAAAATCTGGAAAAGCATAAAAAGCTCCACCAGGTAAATTGCAATAAGTCTCAGGAATTTTATTTAACAAAAAAACCATTAAATCTCGACGCTCCTTAAATTTTTCTCTCATCATTCTAACTTCAGATTGATCACCTAACAATGCTTCGACTGAAGCTGCTTGGCTTATTGAGTTTGCACATGACGTTGCCTGTCCTTGAATCTTGCTCATTGCTTTAATAATCTTTAATTCACCAAAAGCGTAACCAATTCGCCAACCGGTCATCGAATA
>Ga0308019_10000597_pt1 | contig 22295 bp, 20 predicted proteins | sample Neamet284_FD_203135 | JGI IMG/M metagenome (GOLD analysis project Ga0308019, IMG submission 203135) | Marine microbial communities from water near the shore, Antarctic Ocean - #284 | ecosystem: Environmental > Aquatic > Marine > Unclassified | place: Southern Ocean | collected 2014-10-01 | reverse complement strand
ACGGGGCGTCATTACCGTGAGACTAAATCCTCAAGGTTTGGCTTTGTAACTTGTTCATTCTTTCGTGCAGCCATAGCCACGACCACCTACACAAGGAGACCCTTCGTAAACGACGTCATATTCGTGGGTAGCGTTAGCAGTGATCCACTGCAAGCCCATTGCATTCTCATATGATTGCCAAGGGTAATCGGATGAACCCTTCGTGTTTCACTCAGAAATGGGATTGAACATTGAATTATTTTAATTAATTTTATTTGTAAGATCTCCCGAAATCGCACTGTCTTGAATATTGTAAGTGATGTTTTGAACGATAGAAGTATTCTTTTCTGCTTCTGCTAGTTTGGCTTCCAACTCTTCTTTTTCTTTCTGAGCGACTGCCAACTCCTGTTGCTTTTGAGCAAGGGCCGCATCCGACATTTGCTTTTGAGCAGTTTCACTTTGCAGTTGTTGTGTTAATTGGGCTTGATTAGCCAACAGTTGGCGTAATCTTTGTGCCTCGATTTGCGCTTGTCTACTTTGATGTTCTAATTGCCTTTCACGCGATGAAGCCTGTGGCATTGGAACAGATTGTTGCTGAACTGGTATCACTGGTTGGGTTTGTGCAAAGAGCATTTGTTCTTGTTTAGAGTTTCGAACTTGACGCACTCCAAAGATAACTACGGCAATAATAAACATCACACCCAAGAATTCTACTGCTAATTCAGAATCGATTCCACTCTCGGCTGCCTCAACAAAACAACCAGTAGAGTCGACTTCACTGCTCTTATCCATATCTGAAGGAGTTGGGTTGTCTGATGAAGGACATTCATCAATTCCATCGTGCACTCCATCATTATCTGAATCTTTACACCCATCGCCGCCCCATTCTCCATCATTTAGCCAACAATCTGACCAAGTCTTGTAAAACCCAGACGAAGGGAACATTTCTGTTGTGTCATTATCATTGGAATATGTTGCCTTAACTCTCCAATTGACATATGTGTGGTCTTCTATGGTAGTCACAGATGAAGTGAATGTTCGGTTATCTTCACTTGTCACAACAGCTGATTCTGGCGGTAAGCAAACCCCATCATTATTACAAATCTGGGTAATCAAATCGAATGTTGTATTATTATCGAATGCATCATTATTCAGAGTCATTGTGATATCCCAATTCCCCAAATCTGTAGTTACTTCAGTATGAGAAATTGCATTGAAAATGGTTTCTTCAACCACTGGCTCGACATTTACTCCGCCTTCTACATCTGCTGCAGAAACTTGACTGGTTATCGGCAAAGAACCGACTATGAATAGTGCCATCAAGAAAAAAGTTAGTCCTTCCTTCTTCCCCCGCATGAACTTCGCTGGCTGTGTGAGTATAATTTAGTTGGGCCATCATACGAAGGGGGGCCCATTGCTCGAACGGGAATGCGAATGCTACCTTTTGCTTCAAAGAATAATTAGGGCATGAGTGCCGTTATTGCATTCTTGCCGTATTTGTATAGAGGCTGAAACTGTGAAATTAGGTCAACAATTTAGAAAATTAGAACAGAAACCCTCAAATTATGAGGGTAGTAACTTGCTTCGTGGAAGAGGCGTCCAATACCAAAACCGGTCGTGCTACCGGTGCAAGTCACCTCTACAATAGTGAGGGGGAAATAGCAAACGAACGGAGTAACGCCCTTATCTCAGCGCTTACGGAGATTGGCTGGAATCTCTTAGCCCCACTACAAATCGAGACCTGTCCGTTGGGGCTCAGCAATAGCAATTACAAAATTTCCTGCGGCGATGATGGCCCACTTCTTCTGAAGGTGTTCGGGCCTACCGTCGGTAATACCAACCCTGATGAGAAACACATTCAGGATTGTAGATTCGGCGCAAAGGTGGTTCGACGGCTTGAATGGGGTCGACTTGAGATGTGGTTACCTGGCAGGGCGATGCGACGTGAAGATTGTGACAATAGTCAGGTATTAGCGGAACTCGCCAATGAATTACGCCGCTTGCATACGGTTACTGGTCGAAATCATAACGACCTAAACTTCACCAATGTTCTGGTTTCCTACAGCCTAGATGTTGCCACCACCCACCTTCTCGACTTCGAATACGCTGGTCCTCTCGATGCACCCTTCGATGTTGCCAACTTCTTCTGTGAGTGGATGTATGACCACGAATCTATCCGCTGGTTTGAACCAGATCCTACCTTATTCCCGTCCGAGGAACAGGCGCGTTCCTTCATTGCACAGTATTTGGAAATCACCGATAGCGCTAGCAGTGAAGTATCGGCATTCTTGAAGGAGGTCCAAGATAGAATTCCGCATGTACACACATACTGGATTGATTGGGCGATGAATAACTTCTCAGACCGCAACGAATACGTGCAATACGCAGAATTACGGCAACTCCTCTCAGATTAGGCCACAGAATCAAAACTCAATACTCTTGATAGTAAAACTGTTCATTCTGCATGGACTGTTGTATTACCCATCACATGAGTTGTTCCATCATCTGTTTTCATGATGGTAACTTCAACACTACAGTCAGTAGAGCCGTCACAGAGATCTTCGTTTGAGCCTTCAGAGATTGTGATACTTTCACCAACATCCCATGTCAGACCACTATCACTGGCATATGTACACGATGCTGATGAATCATCAGCTACGCAATATACGGGGGCATCACTATTGATAGAAATCCTTATTTCAACTGAAGACCAATTAAGACTTTCACCCTGGGCCATTAGTATGTCTACTAAATTATCACCTGTATTATTTGTCAAATTATCTGATGAATCTGAGGCGTTAAAATTATAGATAGATAATCCAGGAGAATCATTATCTTCTGCAGGTTCATCGGCTTCCAGATCGCCTGTGCATCCTGCTAGCGATAATATTATTGCAAAGAGTAATCCAGTTAATTTTCGAGATTTCATAGTTATACCACACCATATCGGCTTATATTTATTACGATTTGTAAGGGTTTAGTCATCCAATAATTTTCCAACCTTCTCGATTCGTCGAAGGATTCTATCGAGGTCATCGATTGATTTTCTCTTTAGCATACTTACGTCCATACCAATCAATCTGTGTCCAAGAGGAAGGCGACCTCCAAGTAAATTTAGAAGTAACATCTGTTCTCTTGCCTCCATTCCTTTGAGGGCCTTCTCAATCGTTTCAGGTTTACAGTTACCTTTCTTGAGATTCTTCAGTAGTGAATTTGGAACCGAAAGTCGTTCAAATCCTCCTTTCTTCAGTAGCCAATCTTCGCCCCTCCTCATGTGCTGTGTCGTCATTGCCGACCAGAGGGAGGTAGATAGGCGGTCAGTCCTTGCTACACGTTCAACAAGCCCTGTGTTACGGAATCTCTCAAGAATTCTACCTATGCGTGGCTTAGGGCCTTTGAGCAACCTAGCAGCTTCATCGATAGAGATCGGTGGCCCCGAGTTTAGTAACATCTCAAAAATTCTAACAGAAAGCGATTCTGGGTCGATTTCATTTCCAGGTCTTTCTCCAAGCAAACCCATGTCGGCCATGAATCGAGAAAGGTCATTTTCACCTTCTTCCAAAGGACCCCATTCCTTGATTCGAATTAACGCACTTGGCTTTCCATCAGGTGGTAATTCGATTGTCATTGCGACTTTCTTACCACGATTCCATACCTCATCTAGAAGTTCTAATCGCTGGGAATGAATTAGTTGTGAACGTACCTTCATGCTCGATACTGCTTTTGTTATCGAGCCGCCAACCAAATAGTAAGATCTCCATCCTTTCCCCGATGATGTTGAAACCAGGCCTGCGGAAACCAACCTTGCAAAATGGTGGTGAATCGCAGCAGGGGTTAGACCTAATTCTTCGGCTAATTCACGAGTTTCATAGCCACGACTTGGGTCTTTGAACAAATGTTCAGCCAATATGCGATGAATAGGAGAATACACTCCATCATCGGTGGTAGGTTCACCTCTTCGTCTGTGTAAACACAGGGTGTCGATTATCCATGAAATCAAATTGTCACGATTATTCTTGCTTGCGGGCAAGGGGATTTCATCGAGACGTAAGTCGAACATACCCACTACCGGCTGACGAGAGGTCTTGAACAATGCGCAACAAACGTCGCCTGAGAGGCGATTACCGAATCACTGTCTTTCATCGGACCATTCGTAATCGAGTGGTCTAGAGTTTTGCCATTCTTCAGCATCGATCAAGTGTGGTGCCATTTCTATTCTATCCTCACGCATAATTCCGCGTCGTCGCAATACCTTGATTGCGGAATGAACAGTTGCCCGAGAGCGTCCGATTCTTCTTGCGAGGGATGCTTGGGAGCGAGGGATACCGTTGACCTTGATGTCATCGATGATTGTTCGCTGAACTAAGGAGAGGCCAATTGGCATTTTCCTAGCTGCCTCATTTTCTCCAACATTCATCCCTCGTAGTACTTCTACTTGTGATGGAGCGCCTGCGAAATAGCATGTTCTTCCATTTACTGAAATTATTGTGATAGATTTGCGGCCAGACAAAACGTCTAGGTGATGGCGTAGAGTTCCATTTGCTGCAGATAGATTAGATTGTAACTCACGGTAGCAAAGTCCAGGACTCTTATCGAGAGTGCGGAGGATTCTACGTCGTAGAGGATGTTCAAAGTCGCTAATCTTAGCATCAACTCCACCTCTAGCGAAGGCAAGTGCGGAGAGGCTTGTACCGAGGCCAAGCAATCCTCCAGTGGCACCAGCGATACCAGCAGCCAGCCACGGGCGCTGAGTAATCCACTGCTTTAGTAGTGCCATAGCCTATATCCTTCCTTGCTCACTTGTAATGGATTCGGTTGGTTGAATCATCACTTTGTCTTTAATGACCCATTACAAATCTTGAGATGGGCGACCAATGGAGAGAGTAATCTTCCACATGTAATTCCATGTTCTGAAAGGATATATTTGACTCTAACAGGAGGCCCCTCATCCACTTGGCGAATCACAAGGCCTTCTTCAACCAAAAATCGTAATTTGTCAGATAAGGTGCGACTAGATATTCCCGCTAGCAAATTCTTGAGTTGATTGAACCTTCTTGGCCCAGCAATATACAGAGTCGATAGAAGTTCAATCGTCCATCTACTGCCAAATACATGCAATGCCTCTACAGCGGCTTCTACTTCCCAATCAGTACTCCACGGCCCTTTTGAAGAATGTTCAGCCAGAACATTTCTAATGTGTGTCCCATTATCGATAGTTCCTTCAATATGTGCCACTACGTCACTTAGGACGTCTTCAGGAAGTGTAAGTGGTGGCTCGGGCATATAACTCGCAAGAGGTGTGGGAAATAAAACATGGTGTAACAGAAACACCGTCAAGAGTTCTGATAGGTTGGTTTCCTGCCTTCGATTAATGCACTCAAACCTTCGAGTGCATCATCTGTAGAAAATATCTTTTCAAGGTTTTCCAACTCCTTTGCCAAGCCTTCTACAAGGTTGGTCTCACTTGCAATATTGATCAAATCACTAGCCATTGCAAGTGCGATTGGAGCAGTTCGAGACAACGATTTGATTTGTCGACTGACATTTCTATCTTCGCTATCAAATCCATCAGGGCAATTCCCAGATAATACCGATTCAAGGTTAGCATCACTGTAAAATGCTTCAGCAAACATTGCAACTTTAGAATCTGGATTGGAAGGTTTACCTGGATATTTGTTGCTAGGTTTACCAATTACAGCAATCGACTGAATTGTAGAATCGACTTCGGATATATCTACCAAATGGGTTACAAGACCTAAATCTGCAGCGGTATTGGAATCCATGAAATTACCCGCTAGTACAGCCCAACGAGCTGCAGGAATCCCACAGATACGTGCTGGTCGCTGAGTACCACCAAGTCCAGGGAATATTCCGATGCTAGTTTCAGGGAACCTGAATTGTGTTTTGCGAGTTCCAATTCTGTAGTCACAAGATAACGCTAATTCGAGACCTCCACCAAGCGCAAGTCCTGTTGTGAGGGCAATGGTAGTCTTTGATGAAGATTCTAATTTATTTTGGACAGCATGACCATTGGCAGTAAAGTCGTAAATATCTGGGAATGAATCTGCTCGGATCTTGTCAACAAAGAATTTGACATCAGCACCTGCGACGAATGCCTTACCGGCCCCATCTACGACGATAGTTCTGACCGAATCATCGGCATTTGCCTTGTCCAGTGCAGAACCAAGTTGATTCACCACAGTTTCATTCAGAGCGTTCATGGCTTCTGGACGATTGATAGTGACTGTAGCAATTCCATTGTCCACCTGAAGGTCAACATAATTGAAATCAAACGCTTCCTCTCGCATCCATGCATCAGGAACTGGGAAATTAGCAAGTTCGCAGTAATCTTCAGCCATTGTTTTAGCTTGTGGAATACCAAGACGGTTTGCTAACTCAAATGGACCCTGAGCCCAGCGCAATCCTACCTTTGCACCTCTGTCCACGTCTTCAAGAGAACAAATTTCCTCGTCGACAATTTGTCCAGCGACCGCGAATACCTGACCTAGTAATCTGACACGAATTTTTTCAGCGGATTCATCACTACATTCGGTATCTTCTCCAATCACCCATTGGTTTCCTGCACCAACCATCTCACGTAGATTTTCAGCACCAACATATCTCGGTGTTTCGAGTTGTTCTGCAAGGTAATCAGTTGCATGGAGTGCAATTGGAGGACCGGTTAAATTCATCAAAGCAAATGGGCCCATTCCGATTCGGAATGCTTTCATTGCAACCGCATCTATCGCTGCTGCACTGGCAACACCTTCCTGTAGAAGTAGGCAGGCTTCATTGAGCCAAGGTACAAAGAATCGGTTTACTACGAACCCAGGGCGGTCCTTACAAAGAATTACGACTTTACCAAGTCCACGACAATATTGTACAGTTCTTGCAATTGTTTCAGGCGATGAATCATTTCCTGGAATTACTTCGACCAAGCGGTTTTTGGCTGGATGGTAAAAGAAATGCAGACCGACAAAACGGTCAGGTCTTCCAGATGCAGCGGCAAGGTCGTTAACAGAAAGGGATGATGTGTTAGATGCGAGAATTGTGTTCTCCCCACATGCTTTGTTTAGGGCATTGAATACCGCAGTTTTGATATCAAAATCTTCGAAAACTGCTTCGATAACCAAGTCGGTATCGGGTGCGGTATTTTCCGTTCCAACAACCCCGGTAATTCTTCCCTGAATATCTTCGACTTGCTGTTGTGAAAAGATTCTCCTTTCAACAGCCTCAGATAGGAAATTTGCGATTATCGACTGACCGCGCTCAACCCATTGAGCCTCTCGGTCTACCATTTGAACCTCAAATTCTTCTTGAGCGGATTTCTGAGCGATACCAGACCCCATGTTACCGGCACCAATTATCGCTACACTCTGAACAGGCTGCATATTACTCGCCACCTCAAACTCCTCCATGAAGTCAACGGCGAAATCCTTTCGATTCAAAATAATGAATCATACGCTTGGCGAAGTCTTTCAGCCCAGTTTTGAATTGAAAAATCCTCAGCACGAGTTCTAACTTCTGAACTTTCATCATCCAACTCTAAAATCGCCGTCCGCCACATCTCGATATCATCGGGTGGCAATATATGATGTTCCAATGGAATCTCGTTATGGGCTGGAGCATCTGCAACCAAGGCCACCGTGCCTGCAGCATAAGCTTCGAGAGGAGGTAGTCCGAATCCCTCAGCGATAGAAGGGAACAGTAGAGCATCAGCATGCTGAAGAGCCGCAATCATCTCATCTTGTTCAAGTCGACCGACCCAGTTTAGGTTGCAATCTACTTGAGATGCCAGAGTGCTTAGTTTCTCTTTGGCAACTTTAGATGATTCAGCACCTATCTTGTGAAGCGTAACATTCATTCCTCCACAAACCCGAACTGCAAAATCGACCCTCTTCCTGGCTTCTTCACTGCCGATTACAAGTAAGTTACATCCCTCTCTAAACCAAGTTGGACGCTCAGTTTCGATAGCGTATTTTTCGAGATTAATCGCATGCGGTACCCAAGCGGTAGTGATTCCGGGAAATCTCATTTCACATTCTTGTTGTGTATATTTTGAGACACAGATTAGTAAATCGGACCTAGCCAAACCTTTCTTGATGCGGCCTAGGTCATTTTTACGTATTAGTGAAGGTCTTTGCTCTCCGATATCAACGCCATTTCTTTTGCTAGGAAATAGATGAAATAAATCGTGAACAGTAACAACCGTTCGTCCAATCTGGGGGACTAAACCTGCCTGTTCTTGGTCTGTAATGTGAATTATGTCATTATCCGATTTGCAGTTTTGGACTTTGGCAGGACCACTTTTCCATCTTCTCCAAAGGCGTTTAATCGGGTTTTTACTTATTTCAAATTCATGAACTTCTCCAAGTTCATAACCTTCAACACTTCCAGATTGCAATCTTTCAACAAGAGCAGCGTGAGTACTACCTAGGCCTGAGTAAGGCGATAAAACGCCACCTCTCGCTAGCATTACTTTCCGCAAGTTAACCGCCTCATTGTACAATTCGTAGATGTTTTACCGATTCAGCAATTCCTAAGTCTTCAGGGAAGAACTTAGTTGCTTCTGGAATGGGGATAGGGACGATTTCTCTTCCGACTAAAGCGACTCTACTCGGTGGGGAATCATCAAGCAGTTTACGGTCAGTAAGTGGTGCAAGAGTATTTGCAAAATCGAGAATATCTTCGTGGAATGGCATGTTTTCAGCGGTCAAATTCTCGCGGGAATTACCGACGTGAACATATCCTTTACACTCGATCCAATCAGGGTCGGCTCTGTTGTCAAGTGCAGCATATTGTGGAATATGTTCAGGTTTCATATTCCGTCCCTTAATCAATGTATGACGGCATACAATTCTAGTGTCAAGGCTTGGTAGTAAGTCGATGGTTTCCTCGAGTTTATTCCATGCTGCTGAATTCCATTTTGGCCGGCAGATTTCATCGAATACTTCCTTATTGGGAGCATCTACTGAAACGTAAAGTTGAGTAGGTAACGTGTCCAACCGTTCTAGCACCCTTGGAAGTGTTCCATTGGTAACTAACATTGTAGTCATTCCATGGGCATGGCACAACTCGATATATTCTGATAATCGGTTGTAAAGTGTTGGTTCTCCATTTAGAGAAATAGCAACATGTTTAGGATTTTGAGCATCCAAGAATTTTTCTTTAGGAACCTTAGGATTTCCGCCAAATCCAGACAGAAGTCTTCTTTGCGCCTTCACAGAGTCGTAAAGCATCTCCAAGGGGTCTTGTTCGGTTAGTTCTAACGTGTCCATGTGAGGCTCTCTCCAACAGTAAGAACATGCTAGGTTACATTGGTCTACAACAGGTGACATTTGCATGCAATTATGGCTTGCAATGCCATAGAATTTACCTTTGTAGCATTGGCGACCTCTTAGTAAAGATTCCTTGGTCCAATGGCATATTTTGACACCTCCGTGTTCACCTACGATATGGTATCGTTGCTTCTGCAACTTAGCCTTCAATAACTGGTCCATCAGTCTTCGGACCAGTGTTATTGATTTCAACCCCACGCCTCATGAGTGAGTAGTTTTCGCCTATACATGGATGAAACAGAGTAATGGGCAAGCGTCTCGATGAAATTAAAAATCAATCATCTTGAGATACTTGGTAAGAATGCATTTGCCGCCTTCTCACAAGCATTAGCAACATCATCCAATCTCTGCAATACACGATACATGTGCATAGCAGCGAGGGCATCGTCATCACCAGTGGAGAATACATGTCCAGCAGATTCCGCTTCAATTTCATCGGCTAAGTGTTCTTTAATATTCACTTCACGAATCCATTCTAGTAGAACCGATTTCTCTTTGCTACTGAATCCAGATTGTAACAACTCTTTCAATGAATCAACCGCTTTTTCGTAACAGACTACTGTGTCAAATACAGCACTTGCCATCTTCTTGAGATTATTCCGTGCCTTTTTATCTTCATACAATTTTCTAAACGATAATTGTTCAGCAACATTTTGTGCGTAATCTGCGATTCGATCTTGTCGTGAAAGCATATGCAAAAATGTGTCTCTCCCTATTGCAAACCTTACGCCCGTTCCAATATGGTCTTGAATGTCGGATTTGATAATGTCAGCTTCTAATTCTGCGGCAATTGTAGCCTCGATAAATTCACTCGGGTCGTTGCCTGAGGAAGCGACATCAATTGCCTTATTCATACATTCAACCGTCTTCAGAACCGCTTTAGCGTGTTCATGGAACTGTTCAAATGGTTCTGAAGTAATGACCGATTCCAGAGACTCGTCTTCAACATCTTCAGTTTTTATAATCACTACTATGGTGGCCACAATCGACAGTAATACAACGACGATAACATTGATCGGGTTACCTGCAAAGAGGATGTAGAATAGTATAGCACCAAATCCAGCAACCGGTAGGCTGGCAACCCAACTAGCGGCTATTTTACCAAACACTCTGAAATCTACTGCGGCAGCTCCACCTGCTAATCCCACTCCAACCACTGCACCGACCAAAGTGTGGGTTGTAGATATGGGGACGGCAAGGAACGGCATTGAGAAAATCAATACCGTAGTCGCTGCTCCAAATTCTGCGGCAAAGCCACGTGATGGGGTAATGTGCGTAATTTTTGTACCGATTGTGTCCATTACTTTGTAGCCCCAAGTTGCTACACCAACTGTAATTCCTGCTCCACCAATTAAGAGAAGCCAAATCGGTACATCGACTTTGTCAGGAGACAATATGCCGGTAGTTGAAGATGCGATGTCATATATTGCAGCCATTGGTCCAATGGCATTAGCTACATCGTTAGCACCATGGGCGAATGCCACATAACATGCAGTGATTATCTGTAGCCAGATGAATACTCTCTCTACGCCTTCATAACCTTCTTCTTTGAATTCATATCGCCTTAGTACAAACCACAATACCGAACTGGCCATCATACCTATCAGTAATGCAACTAAGAAACTGTTCAAAGGAATCCAGGCGCCATCCGCGAAGGGATTGAACGTAGTACAACTGTAACTGGATGGGTCACACGGTAGCCATTTGGATTTGGTGATATAGCCACTTGAATCAAGGTTACTGTAGAAACCTTTCAGGCCCTTGAATTGTAATGCTAAACCTAGTACAAAGAATGTAGGAAGAGCGAGGAGAGGTGCGATTTTCTTGGTTTGTTCGAGCGGATTTGGATGATTGAATATCACCTTTCTAATCAGACTGAAAGAAACGAATGCAAGGATTGCTCCAAGCAATGGCGATGCAATCCAACTTATTACGATCTCAAGCACCTTTCCCCAGTTTACCGAATCTGGTTGAATAAACAGACCCATTCCAATAACACCGCCGACTATACTGTGTGTAGTGGAGACCGGCAAGCCGTATTTTGTGGCAATAGTTAACCAGATTGCAGCTGCTAATAGCGCTGCCATAAATCCATACATTAGTTTTTGACTTAATTCCCGGTCAAACCCTTCATCGCCAAAATCTAGAACCCCTTTCCGGATGGTATCTGTGACGTGGCTACCAAAGAACACAGCCCCACAGAACTCGAATACTGCAGCAACGACAATTGCCCTTCTCAAAGTCAGAGCGCCGCTACCAACGCTTGTTCCCATTGCATTCGCAACGTCGTTGGCCCCGATATTCCAAGCCATATATACGCAGACTGCAAACCCGGCAGTCAAAATAATCGTAGAAGGCTCCATGTGGAGTTCTACACCGAGACGGTATATCACCTGCCGCCCCCGTAATCTATATAGAAGTAAATATTCGAGTATTTTGAGAGAAATGTCATTTGGCCCAGGCGATATCGATGTACGAAAAGTCCAACTTACAGGGGGCTCGACATACACGCTTAGTATACCCAAGCCATGGGCTGATGAAATGTCACTCAGTCCCCGTGATAGCATCAGGGTAGATTGGAGGCCAAGCGGGGCGTTGAGACTCACCCCAATCAATTTGTTAGACCGCCAAGAAAAGAGAGTAACCCTCGATGCAGGCAGTTTGCCTAATGAGTCTCTCCACGACCATTTGATGGGGGCCTATTTATCAGGCGTAGACCATATTAAAATCAAATTTCCATCGGGTGAAGAGCGAACTTTTAGAAAACAAATCCGTCGTTTTTTACGAAATACACGTGGTTTTGAAATCATGGATGAGTCGGAATCGAGCGTTGATCTAATTTGTTTAATCAGCGCTGCAGAGATGCCACTTAGCGCTAGTATCAATCGTATGTACTTGCAATTAACCTCCCTGGTAAGGGACATCATTTCAGTTCTCGAAGGAGATGATATTGAACTCTTGAGCGATGCTGATGAGCGTGAAGCAGAAGTTGATGCATTACTGTATTTGGTTGAAAGGCAAGTCTGCATAACTCTAGATTCCCATCTAGTTGCAACATCCCTTAAAATCGGGCGTAATCAAGCAGTCGAACATTCCAATCTAGCGCGCTCTTTGGAGCGAATGATGGACCATGCACTGCAAATGGCCATCCTAACCAAAGCAGAAGACATTGAGAAATTGAAACTAAAGCAGGCGCCAATGCCCCAACTACCATTATGGCAAAAGGCGATAAAGCAACTGATGATCAATATCAGAACACGAGATTCACACGAAATTGAAGAATCTAGAGCTATGCTTAAACAGGCACAAATGGATATTTCTCAATTTGAAGACCAATTAATGGAAGGGGGAAAATTCTCTAAAGGTGACCTATTCCATTTCAGATTGTCAGAATCGGTTAGGCGTCTTTGCGCATATGCTAGAGATTTTGGAGAAGTACTTCTCAATCTCAAACTATATGATGAAATGATTGTCGAAACAATCGATGATTAGGACTTCACTCATTAGGTGTTTCCAAACGCACTTGGTATTGAAAAAGCATCCAAAGCGCATTATAGGGGCGGTTCCAAAAGTAAAGCGAGGGAGAAACATGGATCGGGAACTAGAGACTTGGATTGACGGAGTAATGGATGCACAACAATACCAAAATAGAATATCTCCTAAGAGGGGATTATTCAATTGGTTACGCAATCTGATGTACAATTAATAATTATTCAGTAATGCATTATCGCGCAATCTGCATACTACTCAGACGCTGCTATTGGCGGGGCTTCCAAACAGAATTTCATATACCATAACTTCATGATATTGAGTGTTAGAGTGATTTTATGATTGAAGTTAACGCGCTGAAGAAATCATTCGGCACAGGTTCAAACAAACTAGAGGTGCTCAAAGGCGTCGATATGAACCTCAAAAGAGGTGAATTGGTAGCATTGATGGGTCCTTCAGGTTGTGGAAAATCAACTCTCCTGAATATCATTGGCGGATTACTGCCTGCTGATTCCGGTGAGATAGACCTCGAATCACGAAAATATGGTCTAAAGAATCCTTCTGCAGTCGTCGATGTACGACGAACGATGGTGGGCTGGATTTTTCAAGATTTTCATTTGCTAGACCATCTTTCAGCATTGGACAATGTAGCGATGGCTTTGGAAATTTCAGGTGTTCCGTCTAAAGAGGCAGAAAAGAGAGCGTTAGTTGCCCTTGAGAGGGTTAATCTGAGTGACAGAGTCGACCATGTCCCTGATCAATTATCAGGTGGTCAACAGCAACGTGTTGCAATCGCTCGTGCAATCGCAGGAAATAGGCCGCTACTACTGGCGGATGAACCAACAGGCAATCTCGATATCGCATCTGGTGCCGAAGTACTTCAATTGTTCAAAGAATTATGTCATGATGAAGAAAATCCGATTTCTATTCTAATGGTAACTCACGACCCTGACTTGGCAAGCAAGGCCGACAGGATGCTATTGATGCGCGAAGGGAAAGTGGCGGCTAGCGATATTCGCTCTGCTTGGGGAATTGGAGTCGGAGGTGAAGAAGAATGAGTGTTTCTTCTAAACTGAATACAATGCGCAAAGAAATCCCTCGAAAGTTGCGGGATTTACCAGACAATCTTCGACTTGCAGCTATTGGTGCATGGCGAGGAAGAGAACGTGGAATGGCGGTATTTGCGGGTGTGTTTTTGGCTAGTTTAGTCATCACAACAGTTCTTTCTTATGGCGTCGGACTATCACAGGTTTTCTTTGAAGAATCTCTTGAAAATAATATTTTTGATGCAAAGGTTGAGTTTAGAAAACCTCCTGCTAATGACACAAGTGGATGGACTAACAACACTACGACATTGATTGAAACCTGTGATGAATTTACAGCCATGGAAGAATTCTCAGATTGTACAGTTGTATTTGGGAAAAAGGGCCTGCATAGTCAATTCACATTTGGAAATGAAGATATCTTTAGGTCACTTCCTTTGGGAATGATAGACATTAATTCTTCAAACGAATATCGCAATTGGGAAAGCGCTGATATCTGGGATTATGACTACAATAACGGCCCTCCTGTTTCAACTGAGCGTGCAATAGCATTCCTTGGTCCAGGTGCATTCGATGGAGTTCTTGCAGACCGGTTATCTGAGAACATCATCTACGAGAAGGGTGAATGGGCTTCTCCTGAAGTTGTAGAAGAACAGCGTGGGATATACATTCCTTCAGATGTTGCTAGTAAATCTGGAGCTGTAGTGGGCGATGTATTAGACAGATTAGAATTCGCTTATACTACCGAATCAGCACTTTCTGGTGAAATGGATGAAGATGATTGTGAGGGTAAAATCTACTCAAACAGAGAAATTAATCACTGTCAAGTCACAATGGTAGTCGAAAATGTGACAATTTTGGGAATTTACGACCCTTGGCCTCAAGGAAATCCAACACTGGCGGCAAATCCAGTTTACGCTACTCTGACCGCGCTAAACGAAACTCAACAAATGACTCTGATCGATTATGACCATTTCTTCTTTGGTCTAACTCTGGAGCGGTCTTTACTACCAACAACCTCTACTGATGATGCATCAGATTGGTTAGAGGCATTGGGGAGAGATGTTCAAGACCAATCATTTGCCGATGGAGAAGTAGAGATTTATTATGTTGATATTGTCGGTTCTTCGATTGATTTCTTAGAAATATTCCTTGGATTGATTCAGGCGTTTGATTATATCATAATGATTCCAATTGTTGTATTGTCGCTTTCAGTATTGATTTATGGATTAATACTTTCACTCGAACAACGAAGACGTGAAATTTCTATTCACAGAGTGATTGGAGCATCAGGCAAAGACCTCAGAGGAATGGTTCTTCTAGAGTTGGCAGTCGTTTCTTTCATCGCCTGGGTTGTAGGCTATCTATTGGCAATGGCGGCAGTACCAATCGTTCTTGCTAGTGTCGGTTTCATGAAATTCGAAGCCTTAGGGTTCAATGTTAATCCCGCTTTAAGTTTCAGCGCTACACTATTTACAGCATTAACAACACTTGGTTTGGCATTGATATTTGGCAGATCTAGAACCCGTGAGTTCATGGAACTTGAAATCGATGAAGGAGTCAGTCGTGTTCAAAAAGTTACAAAACCAAAGGTTTGGCTACATTGGACTCTATTCTTAGTGGGCTCATTAGGGGCGATCGATACTTACATGGAAATGAATGGTAGCGAAGATGGAATCTTAACGAATTGGTTTGTTGAAGGTCTCATCAACGTATTTGGTCCATTCATGTTATGGATTGGTGGCGCATTGTTGCTAGGTAGAATCGGAGCAGCCGGTCCTAGAATCATGCAATTCTTCTTCAGTAGAACTCCACTTCTTTCTGATGTAAAAAGAGGTTTGAAAGGTAGTGGTTCTACGGAATCTGTTAATCGTTTAGCTGTAATTATGCTTCTCACATTATCGATTGTTACACTTGCAGCAGTTCAGGGATATACTGGAACCCAAGTTGATGAAGTAACAGCCGATTTACAGGTAGGTAGTGATTTACAAGTTGTAACCAATGAAAATGTTACAGCAGCCGAAGTAGAATCTATGATTGAAGAGATTAGCAATCAAGAGGTTACAGCAATGGCAGTCACTGTTCCAACGATTAATTTGATTCCCGAAGGAGGGGAAAGTATGACCACTTACGTCCTATTGAATGAAGGGAATGACATTTTGCGATGGTTCCCTCAAGCAATTCCTGGCGATGATACCTCTGAGGCATTAGATGCTTACCAGAACCGAGGTTTCTCGGCTGGTGAAGATGCGGCATATACGATGGACCTATGGGGTTCAGGAAGGAGAGGAGCGGATGATTACGGCGATCTCTTGTTAGATGAAAGTAGCAGTGATACCGCAGAAATCGAGTTCATTTGGGAAGAGAAAATATATGGATTTTCTAATGGTAGTTTGACTTTTGAGGTTATAGAACATAATACTACAATGAGATATATTGGCGTTCATGAATTTGTACCGGGGGTCCCATCTACTGTGATGGCCTCTAGTCTTATCATTGGAGAAGAAAGTTACAGAGAGTTGGTTGGTGACAGCCAAGTTGACAATTTATACGCATCTTCTTGGATCGTGAAGGTTGATGGAATCGAAGGCGATGATTTGACAGCTTTGAAAATCAATATTGAAGCAGATCAAAGGTTCAACAGTTCAATCGATTGGGAAACTGCACATGATGCAGTAGAGAGGAATGGCGGACTAATCTTTGGGACACCCGGTCTTCTCTCGTTGCAATTTATTGTAGCGAGTGTTGCTGCAGTAGCATCTGCTTTCGTATTCTTAACTTTGGTACTTAGCCAGAGACAAAAGGAACTAGCAGTCCTACAAGCAATAGGTGCAAGTCCAAACCAAATCATTCGCCTAGTACTATTCGAGATTCTTTCAATTGTCATGGTTTCAATGGCACTAGGAATCCTTCTTGGAATGGGATTAGCACTGTCATTCAACGGATTATTCAATGTGTTTGGATTCATATTCCAAATACTTGGCTCAGATACAACTTCAGCAATAGATAGGGAATTGGTATGGCCATGGTTTGAATTAGCCTTGGTTGTGTCAGCCGTGTTTGTAGCGGTGGTTACCGCACTATTGGTTACAACGCGCAAAGCGCTGCGCTCTGACCTTGCTAGCGTTCTAAAGGGGGAATGAATATGTCTGATAAACCTACAATTCTCGAAGCAGATTCCTTGTATCATGTATACGAATCTAAAGCAGAAGATGGCAATGTAGTTGCTCTGAGGGGCATACACGTAAACATCAAGGAAGGAGAAGCAGTTGCTGTAGTTGGGCCATCAGGTTCAGGTAAATCGACTCTTTTGAAATGTCTCGGCGGATTGATGAAGCCGAGTGCGGGTAAGGTTTCTCTTGATGGGAAGAATATGACTCGATTAACCGGCTTAGAACTGGTTGAACTTCGCCAAAAGACGGTATCCTTCATTTTCCAAGAAGGAAACTTACTACCTCATCTAAGCGCTTTAGACAATGTTGCTCAACCGCTTCGCCACCAGAAGGTATCTCCTAAAGAGTCTAAGAGAAGGGCTATGGAATTAATGAAAGAATTAGGAATCGACCATCGTGCTAAGGGATTACCCTCCATGCTATCTGGTGGGGAGCAGCAACGTGTGGCAATCGCTCGTGCTTTGATTACTAACCCACGTCTAATTTTAGCAGACGAGCCAACTGGAGCATTAGACCCGATTACCAGTAGAGAAGTTCTCAAATTGTTCAAAGAATTACATGAGCGCGATAATGTTGCTTTCTTACTGGTAACCCACTCAAAAGAAGTTGCTGCATTCGCAGATCGTTCACTCGAATTGAGAGATGGTAGATTTGTAGCAGAACATGGAACCGATATCAACGTCGACGACCTAAGCGAAGGAAGAGAATTGATTGTAGATGAAATGGGAACTATCACATTGCCCCCCGACATTCTGACCAAGATGGGAGGGCCTGGCCGCTATTCTGTAAGCGATTTAGAAAGCGGCAAGTTATCATTAGAAGGTGAAAGTGTTTCAGCAATTGGTGAACTAGTCTTAGCTAATTCATGCCCTGCATGTAACCACAGTTACGAGGAATCCGCTGAACAACGCTGTCCATCATGTGGCTCAACTAGGCCAATGGTGGAGGTCTGACAATGAATTTCTTCAAAATTTCGGGAATCCTAGAAACGATTTCAACGATCTCTCTGTTCTTCATCGCAATGCCTGTGAAGTATATCGGGGGAAACGAGATTCTAGTCAAAATAATCGGACCGATTCACGGTGCACTCTTCATTTTATACATCTTATTGGTATTGTGGGAACAACGCCAAGGCCGATTAAATGTGGAATTAGCAATCAAGGGAATGCTTTCATCAATTCCACCTGGTGGTCCAATTTGGTTTGAGAGAAAACTCGCGCGGATGGCTCTTGAAAATCCGGAATGAATCCACTCAATATAGGCGGTAAGACAAACTAATAGAGCCATTTATCACAACCATGTCCAATGTATGGGTGATTGACTCCAACTGTTTCATCCACGTTGGTTCTATGGCCTCTGATGGCTTCCTTGAAGATTTGAAGACGATATTAGATTCTAAAGAATCGGCTCTATATGTCACACCAGGGGTTCATGGCGAGATCAAGACAGTCAGGTTTCAAAGATGGCCAGGGCAACCTAATCTTTTAGATGAGATTCGAGAATTGTTGATTACAGTCACTATCGATGAGGCTGAAGTGAGAGCACTAGCGCACAAGATAGGGGAAAACGCATCCCCACAAGACGTCGATTTATCATTGATGATTCTCGGGGCGAAATTAGCTCATGAGGGACACAAAGTCACTCTAGTTTCCGATGATTACAAGATGACTACTACTGGTGAAAAAGCCAATCTTAATTTTGAGACATGTCCGCCTTCCACATTCCTACAACGTCTTGCAGACTTAGGAAATAAAGGACAAAGAACACGTTTGCGCAGCCTTTCAAGACGAGTAAGAGCGGCTGAGATGAGATATGCAATAAGTCGTGCAGGGCAGTATGATATTCAGGAGAAGTTGACTTGGATGGTAGACTCATTACTTTCTTCTCGTGTAACTCTTGTAGAGGAGGCAGACGAAACCTCTTCCGCCTCAGATGAAAGTAAGTTAATTACGGCATTAATTCGTTCTATACGTGGTGATAATGTAAAGAAATCAACTATGAATAAATTGGGTCCATTACCCGAAATATGTGCTTCTGTTTCACAACTGGATAAACATATTTCATCGATGGCAGCAGGGGGTAGTTCTGATGATATCAGGCAAGCATACGACTCCTCAGTGGAATTGCTCAGTGAGGTATTAGAAACAACAGGTTTCGGTCTAGCCCCTCTTGGAGAAGAGATGGCTGAACTTGCACATCGAGCCATGGCGGGTTATCTCTACCGCATGGAATCTGCTCTCGGCATGTTGGCAAAGATGTCAGGCAATTTGCCACTTTCTCGCCTTCATCTTTCTCGGGCGTTATCGAATGCAACACTTGTTGATGACGTGGGGGCTGAGATGAGAGCAATGCATCAACTAGGTCTTTTGGCAATTGCTGCTAGTAATTGGCATCGTGCAGCGATGTTGTTTGAGACAGCGGATAGGCAAAGTCAGATCATAGGCGCTAATCGGCTAGGGCATCTCATTCTTGCTGGTATTTCGCGTCACTTAGAAGGTGATGATGACTTAGCAAAATCCCATTTGAATGCAGCATCAGCCATAGTCAATGAAGACAAAGTAGATTCAACTAAAGTTCTGACAAATGTCGGAAATGCATTACTGGCAATAGATTGTCCAGGATTAGCGATTGAAGTTCTTGATGAAGCGATGGAATGTGCTATTGAGTCTGGACAGGATGAGAGATTGGAACTGCTAGCCGAAGTGTTGCTTCTAGCGAATACAGCATTGAGTAATAAAGAACAATTACAATATGAAGGATTGAGGCAATTACTCGATGGACTAAACAATATTTCAGAGGAATCCTCTGATGAATTTGAAGCCAAGATTTCAGATATTGATCAACGAGCAATCGAACTTTCCAAACCTCTTGATGATACTTGGAGTGAATGGCAAGATGCTTCAAGATTAGTTCCTGATGGCTCACCTTTAATCGTACTAAGAGTTGATGAAGATGATGATGGTAGAAATTTGATTATTTCCCATCACTCAGAGATTGGAGCTATTGGGCTATGGCTTCCAGATGGTGGGGTAGAGGCTGCTCCTGGAAATACAATAATCATCCATGAGAGTCGAATCAAGGTAGCCCCTCCAACAGATTTACTTCGTGAGATTCACAATATCAGAGGTGTGGTCGCAGTTGAAGATTCAACCGCGATAACATTCATCGCTAAGACCGATGAAATCCTTGATGAATAATAGAGAGGATAATCTCTCTAATCGGCTAAGGCCGAATCTTCAACATGTACGAATGTAGCCGGGCATGTGTTAACTCCCAGAACTCTGTAGAACGGGCACCAGCCAAAGACTGATGTCAATACACTCCATGTTCCAAAGAGTAGAAAAATTACTTCCCAACTTGAACTAGCGACATAATCAAACAATACAATTCCAAGGCCAGTAAGCAGTCTAATTAGCCTATCAAAAATACCAATATTCAAGATTACCAACTCCTGTTCGTAATTGGATGAATATAATTTACTTATCAAGGGATGTTCTTCACCAAGGAAAAATCCTGATTGCTTACGAACAGTAATATAAATATCAATTCACAAATCTTATCCCATGTCAAAGTCCTATTTGTTGGTCGGTGGTAGCAGTGACATTGCAATAGTAACGGCAAAGATGTTGTTGCAAGAACAACATAAGGTCAGTCTGCTGGCTAGAGACACTTCTCGATTAGAAGAATTAGTGTCGATGGGTGCTACTATCATAGAAGGCGATGCTTTAGATCAGGAATCGGTAAGGAGCGCAATCGAGGTCGCATCCTCTGAGGGCGATGGCAAAATTTCAGGAGTAGCCCATTTCGTCGGCTCAATTGTAATCAGGCCTCCCCATGCCATGAAAATAGATGCATTCGAGGAAGTGATTAGAACTAATTTGACAAGTGCTTTCTTGACTCTTTCACTAGTGGGTAAATCGATGTTAAAATCCGGTGGTGGAAGGATGGTATTCACTTCTAGTGTTGCTGGAAGTCTTGGCTTGGTAAATCACGAGGCTATTGCTGCTGCTAAAGGCGGAGTGGAATCGATGGTTCGCTCAGCTGCTGCAACTTATGCTAAGCGAGGAATAAGAGTCAATGCGGTTGCACCAGGCCTAACCGACACTAGAATGGCAGCCTCAATCCTACGTTCAGATGCGATGAGAGAAGCATCTGCTCAAATGATTCCCTTGAAGAGAATTAACCAAGTTGATGAAATAGCATCTAGCATACATTGGTTATTGACAGGCGCTCCAGATAATTATACAGGACAGGTAATGCACCTTGATGGTGGAATGTCGGAAATATTAGCATGAGGTGATAGAATGGTTTGGCACATAGCAATCAAAGAAAACAAATTGAAACCTGGGAAAAAGAAGATGCGTACCGTTGCAAAGAAAATGGTACTCATCGGACAAACCGAAGAGGGATATTTCGCTACAGAGGCATTGTGCCGTCACATGAGATGGCCACTAGCTTATGGAGGCAAAGTCAAAGACGGGTGTATTCGATGTCCACTTCATCAAACAACTCACAAAATCGATGATGGTGAACTTGTAGAATGGTCGCCATTCCCATTATTCCCTCCTTACGGAAAGTTGCTTGGCAAAATGTCCCGCAAAAAGGATTTGAAGGTATACCCAACCCGTGTAGTAGACGGAAACATCGAGATAAGTTTCGAATAATCACAAACTTATTCCAGTTGGAATAAGGTATGTACTCCCAGAATTGGATCAATCGGTACCCTTCGTATTGACGTCTGTACATAGGGGGGCCCTTTGCAAACCCAGTTCCGTCTTTTCATGTTGCTGATTTGCGTTTTATTGCGGCGGCAATTACCAATATAATGATCGAAATCATCCAAAAAACAATTAAATAAAATATCGAGACCCAGCCACACCCAAGCCCTGTACAAGAATCCAATTCTATTGATAGACCTATTAAGTTGATAATTGTAGAAACCAACAACACTCCTAAACCAAACCGATGTATTTTAGTGGAAATCGGAGTGGAGTTCTCGATTTCATGGTTTGAAATGTTATCTTCGTTCTTTTGTATTATTATTTTACCAGATGTTAAATTTCCAATTTGCTCATTATTGGTGTTTCTTAGGAGAGGAGGGTCTTGTTCGGGTTCGGGCATATCTCGAGGGTTCATGATTTACGATGAGCCGTTGAAGCACATCAACCTTTCACAGGTGTCGTGTGGTAATGGTCATCGTGCTCATGTTCATGAAATTATCACTTTGCAAAGGGGACCCCTCTGCTCTGATGAGTAGGCAGACGGTACCCTTT
>Ga0308019_10000593_pt1 | contig 22372 bp, 17 predicted proteins | sample Neamet284_FD_203135 | JGI IMG/M metagenome (GOLD analysis project Ga0308019, IMG submission 203135) | Marine microbial communities from water near the shore, Antarctic Ocean - #284 | ecosystem: Environmental > Aquatic > Marine > Unclassified | place: Southern Ocean | collected 2014-10-01 | reverse complement strand
TTTTGCACCAAACTATGAGATGACACTTCGATTGCTACATCGCTACATCCAGTTTTCTCGAGCTCATCAAGAAGCCTTTGCATTGTGATAGCATCAGGAGTCGTCAGTGGAGCCTTGTCCATGACCCTATTTTCTGCTGGCTCATCATCGCAAATAGCGTCTGTATCACTGATAAAACCATGGCCGAGAGTACCAATATAACCACAAGAATTGGTCGTCACCGATCCAGAATGGTTTTCCTTTAATTGTGATAAAAGATCGGCATACAACTGGCAACAGGTCGTTTTGCCATTAGTACCGGTTACTCCTGCAATACCTAATCGCTCAGAGGGGTCTCCATAAAAACGACTAGCGATAGCGGATACATTTTGAGATAGATTCTCAACACCTATAATAGGAATAGCGGCTTTAATAATTTCGATTGTGCCGCCAAGATTTTGCCTGTCTGTCTCTAAAAGCACTGCAACTGCACCGCGCTTTATTGCCTCTGGCACGAACTTGGTTCCGTCTAACTCAGATCCTTTAAGGGCAATAAATAAGCCACCAGGCATCAGCGCCCTGCTGTCCAAAGATATCCCTTTTATGACGGTGGAAGTACACTTTTTAGAGAGACTGAGCCCCTCAACCAATTGAGGCAACCTGAGGGCCGAGCGACTAAACAAGCTCATCATGAGTCTCCCCGCTTAACCCTTGTCGCTGGAATTACTGCTACCGAACGGTTTGTAGGCATTTGGTCTGGCGTAACCTGCAATAATCTCAGAGCATTTCCCGTCACATCAGAAAATACTGGCGCAGCGACAAGGCCTCCAAAATAGTCACCATCACGAGGCTCATCAATCACCACCACCGTCACTAACCGAGGGTTTTCAATAGGAGATAAGCCCGCAAAGGCTGACATGTAACGACTTTGATCGTAGCCGCCTCCTGGCTTAACTTTGTGTAACGTGCCCGTTTTACCACCAACGGAGTAACCGTCGATCATTGCTCTTTTGCCGGTACCCTTTAAACCACTCGCAGCTCGCAGCATATGGCGCACTTGTTGAGATATTTCTGAGTCGATAACGCGAACGCTTTCAGGTTCAGACTCTAAAGCAACCAAAGATACCTCTCGACGAACTCCATCATTCGCCAACACCGCATAAGCTCGAGCTAACTGTAGAGAGGACACACTTAGACCATAACCAAAAGCAAAGGTAGCCTGCGTAACGGGATCCCATTTCCGGTAGGCTGGCAGCCTGCCAGTTGTCTCGCCAGGAAATCCACTACCTACCGCCTCTCCAAACCCAACTCTTTGGAAAAGCTCTCGCGTTGAATCTGGATCTAAGGCCAATGCCACCTTGGTGGTACCTACTTGGCTTGACCTGGACAACACATCTGCCAATTTCAAGTCACCATAATTGGACGGGTCCAAGAAGGTTTTATAGTCGACCTTTAAATATCCAGGGCTGGTACTGATGACGCTATCCGCGGAGAACTTACCACTTTCCAAAGCCGCCAAAATAGTAAAGGGCTTAACTGTGGAACCAGGCTCCATGATATCCGTCATGGCTCGATTGCGAGTCGAGTCGGATTTTAAATGAGAGCGGTCATTCGGGTTGAATGACGGTTGATTTACCATTGCCAAGACTTCACCGGTAATAACATCAAGCACTACCACCGAGCCAGACTTAGCGTGATGCTTTTGCACTGCCGCCTTTAATGCACGGTAGGCTGCATACTGGACTCTTAGATCAATACTAAGACGTAAATTCTCCCCTGAGCGAGCAGGCTTGATCAGTGAGATATCATTGATCACCCGGCCGGCACGATCCTTGACCACCTTCTTGGATCCAGACTCACCCGTTAGCCAAGTATCATAAGCAAGCTCCATACCCTCTTGCCCGCTATCATTAATGTCAGTGAAACCGACCAATTGAGCGGTAACCTCACCGGCAGGATAGAATCGCTTATATTCTCTGCGCCCTGAGACACCAGGAATACCTAGATCTAAAATAGTCGCGGCCTGCTCGGTCGGTAGCTGGCGCGCTAAATACATAAATGACTTATTGCGATATCGCTTCAATCGAGCCCGGAGTTGCACCGATGACGTATTCATTGCCTTAGACAGTCGATCAAGGTCATGATCACGGATCTGTTGAGGATTGGCGATTATTGCTGTGACTGGCGTACTAATGGCTAGAGGCTCGCCATTTCTATCTGTGATAAGACCGCGATATGCTGGAACAACAACTTGTCGAATGGACCGATTGTCACCCTGAGCTTGGAGAAAATCGACGCCTCGCTCTTCATTTGGAATAATTTGTAATTGGGCCACCTTAGTCAAAAGTACCAGAGGCAGAGAGACCAGAGAGAGCATTACTAAATAGTAACGCCACCGTGGTATGACTGCATGCACCGATTTCTTGGCCACTTTTTTACTCTACCCTTCTATTAAAACTAAGACTTAATGTTTATCTAACCGCACCTATTAAGGTGCGCGAACAATCACAATCTCTTCAGGCTTAGGACTGCGCATATTAAGTTCAGCAACTGCCGACGTCTCAATGCGCTGTAGCGAGCCCCAAGCACTTTGCTCGAGTAAATACTTGCCGTAATCCACTTGCATCTGATTCGCATCTCTCTCCATCACCATTAGCTGCCCATACTTTTCACGACACAGGTGGCTTACATAGGCCACTGACAATCCACTAACAACAACTACTACCCAAAGAACTGCTATCTTTAATGAGTGCGGAAATGCCGACATCGCCGCAACAGCCTTCACCTCAAGCTACTCGCTCAGCAATCCGCATTACCGCACTGCGGGACCTAACATTTTCATCAACCTCAGAACGCTGAGGCTTAATAGCCTTACCTACTTTCTTTAGCTTTACACCGCGCTCAACATCCCTTATCGGCAGGTTTTTCGGCAATTTAATGCCACGCTCTTGATCACGAATAAATCGCTTAACGCGACGGTCTTCTAGAGAATGAAAACTAATCACCACCAAGCGACCGCCCACTTTTAGCGCATCGATAATTTGGTCAAGTAGCGATTCTAGGTCTTCGAGTTCTCTGTTAATAAAAATTCTGATCGCCTGAAACGCTTTGGTCGCTGGATGTCTGCCTCGCTCCCAAGCAGGATGAGCGGCGGCTAAGATTCCAGCCAGTTGGACAGTGCGGGTAATTGGTGTCTTCTCTCGTTCGCGAACCACCGCGCTTGCCATCCGGCGAGCAAACCTCTCCTCGCCATAGTCTTTGATCACCTGGGCAATATCTTTCTCGTCGGCCGAAGCAATCCACTCAGCTGCCGACAAACCTCGAGTTGTATCCATTCTCATATCTAAGGGACCATCTCGCATAAAACTGAATCCTCGCTCGGCCTCATCTAATTGCGGTGACGAGACGCCAAGGTCAAGTAATACACCCGACAACTCACCCACCTTGCCTTCAGCACTCAAGACAGTGGTTAAATCAGCAAAACTGCCATGAACAAACTTTAAACGCCCATCTTCCTGAAATCGCGCCCGCCCTTCAGAAATAGCCCGCGGATCCTTATCAATGGCCCAGACGACGGCATTCTCAGATAGACAAGAAAGCAATTCAGCTGTATGTCCGCCACGCCCAAATGTGCCGTCAATATAGAAACCGCTAGCATCGATCATCAAAGCCTCAACGGCTTCTTTTAATAAAACAGTCCTGTGCTCAGCCACCATGGACGGAATTCCTTACCAAGATAGATTTCTAAGGGCGTCAGACATATTGTCCCTATCAAGCAACATGCCTCGATAGTTTTCCTGAGACTTCTCGCGCTCAGCATTCCAATTATCTTCAGACCATATTTCTAGTCGCTGTGTACGACCCACTAAAATGATTTTTTTCTCAAGCTCTGCATATTCGCGCAGCTCTGACGGGATCAAAATTCGGCCACTTCCATCCAACTGCAAATCTTTGGCCTGACCAACAACAAAACGACTTAGCATCTCACCAAGGTCATCTAGCGCCGGCAAAGCTGCGACTTTTTCTTCGAATTTTTTCCACTCAGGTAGGGGTGATAAGGTCAAACAGGTAGATTTCATGTCGATGGTGATAACGAGATCTCCAGCGCACATATTTGCGAGCACGCCTCGGTAGCGAGTCGGAATTGCCATCCGACCCTTCGTATCCATATTAATTGGATCACTACCTCTAAACACTTTTACCCGCACCTCGCCACAAAATGACTTTTATTACCCACTTTTTACCACTTTTAGCCATATACGAACATTAGGCATAGCTGGCGGTGATGTCAAGGAGTGTTTAAGGGTAAAAACTTAATAAAATCAGTAGGTTCCGCTAATATTAGACAATTTTAATTTAGCCTTACCTAGGGTGGAAATAATTAGCGCTATAAAACAGACCAGTAAGACTACAACTTAAAGTAACTTCTAGATGTATTAGTTTTAAGAACAGTTAAGCCTAGTAGATTTATTTTTTTATAACTAAAAAGAATAAAAATTTGAGTTAAAGCCTGCAAAATCACATATTTACATGTACAACAAAAAGGCCGGCAAAAAATTACCGGCCTTTTTGTTCTTAAACATACTAAATAAGTGAGTCAACCGATAAGCCGGGTTCTGTCGTGGACAATCATTCATCTGGGACAAACGTCGCCGTTTGCCTCAAGCAACCTACCCGTTCCCAACGCGGGTCGCGCTATATGGGAACCTATTTGGTCTTGCTCCGAGTGGGGTTTACCCTGCCACCACTGTTACCAGTAGCGCGGTGCGCTCTTACCGCACCCTTTCACCCTTGCCTGTTTTCGCGAACGAATCATCGGCGGTCTACTTTCTGCGGCACTTTCCGTAGGCTTTCGCCCCCCAGGCGTTACCTGGCACTCTACCCTTTGGAGCCCGGACTTTCCTCTGCGATGCTCCCCAATAAACGCAAGCGAATAGTGGAGAATTCAGCACAGCGATTGCCTAGTCAACTCGGGGCGAAGAATAGCACAATCTCAGCCTTTCCAAGTGATTTAAATCACTATGGAAGCACTAAAATAATGTAACTTTTTGTACCGAGGCTACTTCAGTAAAGGATGGTCAGGCGGCAGTTGGCGGGATATCCATAATGCCAGTTTATGGCGCATATTAGGGTCGCTAATCTGATCTTTAGCAAGCGGCTGAATTAATTTATCTTCGGTAAGGACCCGATAAATAAATTCCACCTTCAACTTAAGGGAGTCTTGACTCTCAATCTCACCATAGGCTCTTTTTTTGGCATAAACAGCCCCTATTTGAAGAGCCTTTTTGACTAATTCTGCTTCGTTTTGAAGTTTGTTCATATCCTGATATCCCTATACCGGTATCTGGTTGCCAACTATCTTACACTACATACTTAATCGACAAATGTTCGCGCATTCCTAAAGAGACGCATCCAGCCACTATCTTCGCCCCACTCTGGCGGATGCCAAGAATTAAGCACCGTTCGGAACACTCTTTCAGGGTGGGGCATTAACAAAGTTACGCGACCATCCCTTGATGTTACCCCTGTAATTCCGTTAGGAGATCCATTAGGATTCGCTGGATATCGAGCAGCCACTTCTAGGGTGTTTTCTAAAAAACGCATGGCGATTTGATCGCTACCCTGAAGCTTTGTAAGGGCATTGCTTGATGAGAATTCAGCTCGCCCTTCGCCATGAGACACAGCAATCGGCAATACTGACCCGGCCATATCGCGAAGCAATATCGACGGTGATTTCTCCACCCGCACTAGGGACAAACGTGCTTCAAATTGTTCTGACTGGTTACGTACAAATCGAGGCCAAAGTTCTGCGCCGGGAACCAAAGATTTCAAATTACTCAACATTTGACAACCATTGCAGACACCCAAGCTAAAGGTATTAGAACGTTGGAAAAACCCCTGAAATTGATCCCGTAGCTGACTATTAAATAATACAGTCTTGGCCCAACCTTCACCCGCACCAAGCACATCACCATAGGAGAAACCTCCACAAGCAACCATGCCGCTAAATTCATCAAGCGACGCCCGGCCAGCTAATAAATCACTCATATGGACATCTACAGCAGCAAAACCTGCGCGATCGAATGCCGCTGCCATTTCCATTTGACTATTAACTCCCTGCTCTCGCACGATAGCAATAGAGGGCTTTACGCCTTTAAGGATATAAGGCGCAGAGATATCATCGCTTGGATCAAAACTGAGGTTAGCAGAAAGGCCTGGGTCAGGCGCGGAGACTCTAGCAAACTCTTGCTCGGCACATTCCGCGTTGTCCCGCAAGACTGCAACCCGGTGTGAAGTCTCACTCCAGGCAGCCTGTAATACCGTGCGCTTATCACTGAAGAAGGTTTTATCTTTGTAGTTAAATTCAATAGTGTCCTTGCTGTTTAGCCGACCGACCTTATGAACAGGAACCCCAGCGCCAGCGAACTTCTCAATGAACCTATCACTCAATTCAGACTTTACTTGAATGACCGCGCCCAGTTCTTCACTAAACAAAGCCCCATTAAGGTTAGCGTCTAAATCCAGCATGTCATCATTAATAACAGCTGTGATGCCGACATGACCAGCAAAACTCATTTCGGCCAAAGTTGTCACCAAACCACCATCAGATCGGTCGTGGTAGGCAAGTATATCGCCCTGCTCTATCGAATCCTGCATAACATTAAAGAAACCTAACAGCGCATCAGGATCATCGACATCAGGCACCGAGCTACCAAACTCAGAGTACACCTGTGCCAGTATCGAGCCTCCTAAACGATTAGCCATTTTACCCAAATCTACCAATAACAACTGAGTATCACCACAGTCAGTCTTTAATTGGGGTGTTAGCGTTTTTCGTACATCTAATACGGGAGAAAAACCGGTGATAATCAATGACAGTGGCGAGGTAACAGATTTATCTTCATCACCGACCTGCCACGCGGTGCGCATAGACATTGAATCTTTACCCACGGGGATGGTAAGACCTAATTTGGGGCAGAGGTCCATGCCAACCGACTCAACAGTCCGGAATAATTTTTCATCCTCTCCTGGGGACCCTGCAGCACACATCCAGTTTGCTGACAGTTTTATATCTTTTATATCACCAATACGGGCAGCGCATATGTTGGTCAACGCCTCACCAATGGCCATACGCCCCGAAGCGGGACCGCTAACTAATGCTAGGGGCGTTCGCTCGCCCATAGCCATAGCTTCTCCGGCATTACTATCATAGGTTAGAGTGGTCACAGCACAGTCGGCAACAGGTACTTGCCAAGGACCAACCATCTGGTCTCTTGCCACCATGCCAGTCACTGTTCTATCACCAATGGTGATTAAAAAGCTTTTACTGGCAACTGCTGGATGGCGTAAGACACGAAATATCGCCTCACCAACATCAATTCCTTCGGCGGTAAAATCATCACCAGCTTGATCCAGTTTCACAGCGCTACGATGCATTTTTGGGGTCTTCCCAAATAGGACAGACATCGGCAGGTCCACAGGTTTATCACCAAAATGTTGGTCAACTACCGTGATGCTTTTATCTTCTGTTGCCTCGCCAACTACCGCGAACGGACATCTCTCTCGCTCACAAATGGCAACGAATCTCGCTAAGTCATCAGGCGTTACTGCCAAAACATAACGCTCCTGAGCTTCGTTACACCATATTTCAACCGGCGACATACCAGGCTCATCATTAGGCACGGCTCTCAAGTTAAAGCGCCCGCCAGTGCCGCCATCTTTAACTAATTCTGGCAGCGCATTGGATAAACCACCAGCACCCACATCGTGGATAAAGGCGATAGGGTTACTATCCCCCAACTGCCAACATGAGTCGATTACTTCTTGGCAACGTCGTTCAATTTCTGGGTTTTGCCTCTGTACTGAGGCAAAGTCTAAATCTGCTGAGCTACTGCCCGTGGTCATGGACGATGCCGCACCACCACCCAACCCAATTAACATTGCGGGGCCACCTAATACGACTAATTGCGCGCCAGGTTCAAACTCTGGTTTATCAACATGATCTTCTCGAATGTTGCCATAACCGCCTGCGATCATGATTGGCTTATGATAACCACGGCGCTCGCCCGCAAAGTCCACCTCAAAGGTTCTAAAATAGCCACATATGTTCGGACGTCCGAACTCATTATTAAAAGCGGCTCCCCCGATAGGGCCTTCTGTCATAATGTCTAAAGCGGAAACGATTCTATCGGGCTTGCCGTAGTCCGTCTCCCAAGGCTGAATGTAATTTGGAATTTGCAAATTGGACACACTAAAGCCAACCAGCCCGACCTTTGGCTTTGAACCCCGTCCCACAGCGCCTTCATCACGAATCTCACCACCAGACCCTGTTCCAGCACCAGAATAAGGAGATATTGCTGTAGGATGATTGTGTGTTTCGACTTTGAGCAACATGTGAACAGGCTCTTGACTGTAACCATACTGCTTGGTCACTGGATCAGGATAAAAACGTCCACCTTGACCGTTAGCAATCACAGCCGCATTGTCAGAATACGCAGATAAAACATTGTCTCCACTAACGGCATTAGTGTTGCGAATCATGTCGAACAACGTGTTCTCCTGATCAACGTCATCGATCGTCCAACTCGCATTGAAAATCTTATGCCGGCAATGCTCTGAATTCGCCTGGGCAAACATCATTAATTCTGCATCAGAAGGATTGCGGTCCAAGTCGCGAAAACTTGCCACCAAGTAATCTACTTCATCATCGGCTAGAGCCAGGCCTAAACTCACATTGGCCAATCGAAGGGTTTCGGCACCACCACCTAAAACGTCAACCACCTTAACTGGAGCCGGCTGCTCGTGAGAAAATAAAGATTCAGATTGAGAAAAATCAGTCAGGACAGCTTCCACCATGCGATCACTGAGTAATTCTCCCAAAACCACTAACTGTTTATCGGAGAAAGGCGCGTCAGCTTGAAGATAATAAGCAATTCCACGCTCTACCCTCAGCACATGTTTTAAGCCGCAGTTATGAACGATGTCAGTCGCTTTACTAGACCATGGCGATATAGTGCCTGGACGGGGAACAACCAATAACAGCACCCCACCTTTGTCAACATCCTGCTCTTTGGGACCATACTGAAGCAGGGCCTCCAAAGTACTAGACTCATCCGCGGTCAACGTTTCACTCAGATCGGCAATATGAATATATTCGGCGCTTACCGACGTGACTAAAGGTACTACAGCCTGCAGTTTAGACAGTAATTTTTGACGCCGAAACGCAGAGAGAGAAGATGCGCCAGAAAGAATCATCATTAATTTGGATCTCGACATAATCAAGGTTGGAGAGATCGCATTCTAACGGAAAAACGCAGCTTTTGGCAGATTGAATTTGTCAAATAATGTACAATAATGTTCCATCATTTGTTATTCCTATAACAACATCATCTAAACCCTTGGGGCATGGACAGAAAATTGATGCGGCAACGATCAAAAAAAGTTAGAAGAATACGTAACCGCGCAGTTTTGGTGGTGCTTGCATTAGCCATCATATTTTATTTCTCCAGCAGCCAACAAATAACAGATTTAGAAAGAGTGCAAGAAAAAGGCGAGCTCGTCATGCTCACTGTGCCTGGTTCCACTACTTATTTTGAGGACGGAAGAGGCAGAAATGGCTTCGACTATTTAGTCGCTAAAGCCTTTGCCGAGAGTCTTGGTGTTGAGTTGCGAGTTCAATCAAAACTAAGCCTGCGAAATTTATTGGCGGCGGTGGGCGGTCCTCAAGGCGACTTTGCAGCTGCAAATTTAGTGCGAACAGAAAAGCGTAGCCAATCACTTAGATTCTCTGACCCCTATCTAGAGGTCACTCAACAACTGTTATATCGGCGAGGAACACCAAAACCAAAATCATTGTCAGATATTGACGGTGAACTCGTCGTCATTACCAGCTCATCTCATAGCGAACAGCTTAAAAGATTAAGCGTCGACATCCCTGAATTCAGCTGGCGTGAGCAGGACCAGATTGAAATGGGCGACTTGATCCGAATGGTCCACGCAGGCGAGATCGACTACACCGTGGTGGACTCGATCGCATACCTAGTTAACCGGCATATTTATCCCAATGCTGGCCTTGCTATGGATATTTCAACACCTCAAATGGTGTCCTGGGCCTTCCCCTCTCATGAGGACGGGTCACTGCTTAATGCTGCTAATGAATTTCTAACCAACTACACATCCTCCGGTCAAATGGAGCGCTTAAAAGAACAGCTTTTAGCGCAAAGTAACAACTTTTCTGTCGCCGACTCAAAACGCCTTGGGCAATTAGTCGCAAAGCGACTACCGACCTATGAGCTCCTATTCCGACAAACTGCTGCCAAGAATGATCTTAACTGGCATTTACTCGCCGCAGTGGCCTATCAAGAATCCCACTGGGACCCAAAAGCAAAATCACCCACTGGTGTTCGAGGGTTGATGATGTTGACCTTGGATACCGCCAAGGAGATGGGAGTTTCTAATCGACTTGACGGCAATCAAAGTATAAAAGGCGGGGCTGCTTATTTAGCAAAATTGCGCGCTAGACTGCCAGATAGAATCACTGAGCCAGATCGTACATTACTCGCTTTGGGCGCTTATAATGTGGGTTTTGGGCATCTAGAGGATGCACGCATCTTGACGCAGCGTGGCGGCAAAAATCCCGATTTATGGAAAGATGTAAGGCAATATTTACCACTGCTCAGTAAAAAGCAATTCTACTCAACCTTAAAACATGGTTATGCACGAGGCGCCGAGCCAGTGCTCTATGTCGATAATATCCAATACTATAGAAATTACTTAGAGCTTTATTCTCTGCACTTAAAAGATCTTCCATCAGAAAAAACAACTGATAGTGAAAGTCAGCCCGAATGGGAATCTAATAGCCTACCTAGTCTCTAATATTACGGCCGGTGAATTACTTTCTTTTTTCATGAAAAAAATTTCGCATAATCGCACCGCATTGATCAGCTAGAACACCCCCTTGCCAATCGATAGAATGATTGTAATGATCGCCATCCATTAACTGCAATTGACTTTGCAGCGCGCCGGCCCTAGCCTCAACTGCTCCAAAAATAATCCGCTTAATTCGAGCATGGACCATAGCACCCACACACATGGTACAAGGCTCTATGGTGACATAGAGGTCGCAACCTGTCAGACGATAGTTGTTCATAAAAGAAGCAGCATCGCGCAGAGCCATTATTTCGGCGTGGGCTGTAGGATCAGCGCAAGAAATAGGCTGGTTATAACCCTCTCCAATAATCTCTCCGTTTTTTACAATCACCGCACCCACTGGCACTTCTCCAGCCTCGGCAGCCTGCTGAGCTAATTCGAGTGCCCTAGCCATATAAATAATATCTGTGCTCAATCTAGTATCCATTTGCGGTGTATCGCCTAAAATCAAAATCTAACCATCACTGAACACTATCATGCCTGTGTCCTCAGGAAAAATCCCTTACCATAATCTACTGCAAGTTTTAGAAGTAAAGCCCAATTGAAAGCACCAACTAAGAGACTACAACATCGCCCCTGCTACCTGCATTTACTAGACTCTGTCCAAGGCGTTAACTATCTACCATGAAATCCAAGCCATATTGTCTAGCGTTGCACTATATAGGCTCGCACAAGAGATCCTTGATGTGGCCTCTAAAACAGAAGTAAATTATCGCTCAATCTCCATATTTCTTATATTTATCGCTTTTTTACTCTATTTTATCTTGTATTGGCCCAAAAATTTAGCTTTAGCTACCATTTATGTTAATCTGCCGCCTTGCGCTGTAATGTGGTTTTAGGCGCAAATTCAACTAAATAATTTCTCTAGGGGAGAATTATGAAAATAAACAATATTTGGAAAATTAACTCGATTGCAGCAGCAATCATTGCTGGTGGCATTGCGTTACCAACAGTGGCAACTGCCGCCCAAGCGACGCTAGAAGAGGTCGTTGTAGTAGGTTCTCGCGGAGCACCTCGCTCTGTAGGAGATTCACCGGTACCTGTTGACGTGATCAACGCTGAAGAACTTGGCAAAGCAGGCAGCAATGACCTTCTTATGCAACTTCAAAGTGCAGTACCTTCATTAAATGTTCACTTACAGCCTATCAGTGATGCGGCAAGTATGATTCGTCCCGCTAACCTGCGTGGTCTGTCATCTGACAGCACCCTGGTTATGGTTAACGGCAAGCGTCGTCACCGTGCATCAGTTATCGCCTTCCAAGGCGGTGGTGTTAATGACGGTTCACAGGGTCCAGATATTTCTGTGATTCCAAGTATCGCGCTTAAGAGAGTTGAAATTTTGCGTGATGGTGCTGCGGCACAGTATGGTTCTGACGCAGTTGCTGGCGTAATCAACTTTGTCTTAGATGATTCATCTGAAGGCGGAAGTTTGACTATTAAGCAGGGTGAGTACAGCAAAGGTGATGGCGCAACAACAGTTATAGCCGGTAAAATTGGCATGTCACTAACTGATGCTGGCTTTATGAACCTTAGCTTCCAGATGAAAGATAATGATGCGACTTCGCGCAGTCTTCAGCGTCCAGATGCTCAGGCTCTTATCGACGCAGGTAACACCTCTGTTACTCTTCCAGCTCAAATCTGGGGTGCTCCTGAGATTGATGATGATGTAACTTTCTTCTTTAACTCTGGTTTAGACCTTGGTAATGGCGCAAAAGCCTACGCTTTCGGTAACTACTCTGAGCGCGATATCGATGGCGGTTTTTACTTCCGTAATCCTGATGGTCGTGGCGGCGTATTCACCAAAGGTGATGGTACTCGTCTGATTGCTGACGTTACAGGCGATATGTCTGGTAACTGCCCAACTGCTCTTGCTCCATCTGATTATGCCGGACGAGATGCTGTTATCGCAGATCCAAATTGCTACATTCTCAACCAAGCGGCTCCTGGTGGCTATACGCCTCGCTTTACAGGCAACATCACTGACTCATCTTTCACTATGGGAAGAAGCGGAGAGATTGCTGCAGGACCAATGGCCGGCACTGCGTATGACGTTAGTGGTTCGGTTGGTCGTAACGAAGCTTCATTTGGTTTAAACAACACCTTTAACCCATCTATGGGTCCTGACTCTCCACGTAACTTTGAAACTGGTAGCTACATCCAGTTAGCAAAAACCTTCAATTTAGATATGTCGAAGGAATACGGTTCTATGAGCGTTGGTTACGGTGCTGAATGGCGCGAAACTACTTTCTCTGTAATCTCAGGTGAAGAGTCATCTTGGAAAGCTGGTAAGTATGCGACTCAAGGTTTCAACGTAGGTTCTCACGGTTTTGCAGGTTTCTCACCTGACTCAGCTGGTGCGTTCTCTCGTCGTAACTACGCAATGTATGTTGACGTTTCAAACCAAGTATCTGACAACTTATTAGTTCAGGGTGCGGTTCGTTACGAAGACTACACAAGCTTCGGCGACACTACTAACTATAAGCTAGCGTTCAACCTTCAGTTGACTGATAACGTTGCACTGCGTGGATCTCACAGTACTGGTTTCCGAGCTCCAACTCAGGGCCAGGCTAACGTAGTTAACACTCAGACTACTCTTGTAGACGGTCAGTTGACTCAAGCTCAAACGCTACCTGGCTTTAAGTTGGGCGCAGGCGATCTGCAACCAGAAGAGTCTACAAGCTTTGCAATGGGTATCGTTGCTACACTTGGTGAAGTTGAGTTAACGGCTGACTGGTTCAACATTGAAGTAGAAGACCGTATTGCTCTAACAAGTAATGCTGCACCTACTGCTGCTCAGCGAGCTGCTATGGGCGCTGCCGGTGTTCCTAACCCAGAGTTGATTGGTGAAGTAAACTACTTTACTAATGACTTTAACACTGAAACTTCAGGATTAGATATCGTAGCAACTTACGGCACTAACCTTTTCGGCGGATCAACTGACTTTAGCGCAGCGTATAACTACACTGACACTGAAGTTTCTGATCAGGGTAATGTGACGAGTGATAGCAAGGTGAAGCGTCTAGAAGAAGGACTGCCAAATCATCGTGCAACTTTCACTATGAATCAGCAATGGGAAGACATCAGTGCATTTGTTCGTACTAACTACTTCGGTGAGTACTATGCAGTACACGCTGACTGGTTTGGTACTGACGCTGACGCAGCTGTTACAGTTGACGTAGAAGTGACTTACAACCTCACTGAAAACTTCAACGTTTCTCTTGGTGCTCAAAACATCTTTGATCAAAAAGCAGAGCGTATCGAAGGCTCATCTGGCGCAGTAGGTGAAGGCGTACCAGGTAACGTACTTGGTGCAATCTACTACGAGACTTCGCCAATGGGTATTGAAGGTGCTTTCTGGTATATGAGTGCAGGATACAACTTCTAATTGATTCTTAATGAATCGATAGAAGCTTAAGCCAGACCTTCGGGTCTGACTTAAAGTCCACTAAAAGGGATGCCGTCTGGCATCCCTTTTTCTTTGTGGTTAGAAACAGCTATTCCCGCTTTGAATCATAAAATTACATTAATCACTTGCAGATTTAATATTTTCGTATACCCTGCAGGGGTATGAAGAGCTTAATTTTTGCCATAATAATGCTAGCCGCATTACAAACTCAAGCGCGACCCATCTCATATGTAGGTGGTCATACTCTTATGTTCAATACAGGCGAGCAGTCAGATAATATCTATTGGCACTACACGCCTAACATAAACTACTCCATAGGCCTCGATTACCAGCAAGACAAAGTAAGCAACGAGTATTTTCCCTCAGCCCGGTTTACCTACCTGGTGAATCGAAAGAACACAGCAACATCTCAACGCAATCTATATATCAAAACAGGATTGGGCTTAACCAATAGTGATAATCATTTTTACGCCCTGACTGGTGACTGGGAGACAAGACGACTATTTTCGGGCTTCTCCGCCAAACAGATCTCCGGTGTCGGCTATGATCTATTTGAGCACTCAGTAAAGATTGGTGTCGCGCCTTATCTTGGCGATTACGGCGATCTTCATACCTGGCTCATGATTGAGACTAAAAAAGATGATCTCGATAACAAGCGAACGACTTACCCAGTATTAAGATTATTTAAAAGCGGCGCACTGATTGAAGTGGCCTATCATAAGTCCACCGATTGGACCGTCCATCTAATGTATCGCTTTTAAACCCCATTAAACTAAGAGAGAAAATTATGAAAAAAATACTAATCGCAACAAGCTTTCTTCTGGCGACAACAGTCGCTCAGGCTGGCCATCACGAGATGGACGATATGCACTCACATGAAGGGCATCTGCATGAAACGATGATTGATGGCAAAGAGATCGTAGTAGACCCGCAGCGCTTCGATATATTTGTCACTGGCCTAGATAATAGTCAGATTGCTTTAGTTAGTGTCCAAGGAATGGTCTGTGACTTTTGTGCGCGCGGAATAGAGAAGACTTTTGGCAAAGACAAATCAGTGAGCAAAATCGATGTTGATCTAGCCTCTGGCAAAGTACTTTTGGCCTATCCCGCGGGCGTTAAGATTGATCTAGCCGAGATCAAGAAAAAAATTCTCAATAACGGGCTTAACGCGACTGATATTCAGATTATGGGGATTTAGAGTGGAGGACAAGACTAGTAATTATTTCTCGTTATTTGCCTCTACATCCACGTTGATTTGCTGTGCGTTACCTGCAGTATTTGTAACCTTAGGTGCCGGAGCAACTTTTGCCAGTTTAGTAAGCGCCGCCCCCTTTTTGGTCACCCTGTCGCAGTACAAAATATCAATTAGTCTTTTTGCCTTAGTGATGATTGTCGTCGCGGGAATTATCAACTATCGCACCGCTAGACTACCTTGCCCCTTAGACCCTGAACTTGGCAAGACTTGCATGCAAACTCGCCGACGATCACAAAGGCTCTACTTTATATCAACGGGTATTTTTGTATTTGCCAGCTTTTTCACCTACGTTGTCCCACTGATAATATAGACCAAGGACCTATTATGAAGTCATCTTGTCACAAGCCACTTATTCCTAATTTGAACCGCATTAGCGGCCAAATTAAAGGCGTCGCCAGGATGGTCGATGAAGGTCAATATTGTATCAACATACTTGACCAATTAAGGGCCGCGAAGTCAGCCATAACCACGGTGGAGAACAAAATTCTCGAGAAGCACATTCAAGAATGTGTCACGGTTTCGCTTCAATCCCAAGAGAATATTGATACCAAGATTCAGGAACTAATGCGAGTACTCAAGCGTAAATAAAAGAGATACCTCAGTTCCTGTCACTTTGGGTTTACCGTATCGACGGAGTAACTTGCGCGCGTGCCTGATGCTCAAAGGCAAAACTCAAAGAGAACACACTGATGACACTGGCCATCACTATCAACTTCTGAATTATTGCCTGTCTAACCATCTCTTCAGCACTGTCAAAGGGGTTTCCACCCATCATCTGATAAATCACATAAGCAACGACACAAACTAAATAAACCCCAGTCACTAAAGCAAAGCGATTATCTACCGAACTACGTAATAACACGATGAGGTAGAGCATAGATGCGGGAACCAGAAATCTAAACGCGTTCACTGCGAAAAACACATGTAGGTCAAGATACAGATCATAGGGTGTTAGGCCGACTCCGGAAAAAAAAGCCGTACCAAACAAAAACAATGCAGAGCCCAGCAAGGCCAAACGATAATTGACCCTATCTTCTTTAAACAAAGCCGGCACATACAAAAATCCGATGCCAACCGCGGCAAAGAAAAACATGCCTGCATTAAAAAAGAACGACGAAATAAAGTTCACCTCGCCAGAATGAGATTGGTAGCCCCCTAAATCACTCAAAAAATTGTGGCTAAAAGAATAACCAATTTGGTCAGGGTTATGAATATTACCCCCCGGATAACTAAAAATGCCAATACATACCGCGATGACAAAAAAACTTGGGACAAAACGCAAAACCAATACCGTCCAAAACCTACTCATACAACCTACTCCCCACTGAATGATCTAAGGGTACCAGAGGAACCCTCACTAATCAGCAAGGGTTACTTGCTTTTTTTGCGTAAATGATAATAATAACCGTTCTCATATAGTTTTAGACAGGACGTTGTAATGCACAAACCTTTTTTGCCCCTGAATGCCAGCTTTGGCGTAGTATTTATGATTGCAGCTTTTATGACTGCGCCAACATTATCCTACGGCGATGAGCTGAATATTTATTCCGCACGTCAGGAGTCATTGATCAAACCTTTACTAGATCGTTTTACGGCTCTTACAGGCACCAAAGTAAACTTGGTGACAGGCAAGGGGGATGCGCTGCTGACCCGATTAAAAAGCGAAGGATTAAACTCACCTGCAGATGTCTTGCTAACCTCAGATGCCGGTCGTCTTTATCGGGCTCAACAAGCGGGCGTGCTACAGGCGTTTTCTTCTCAGGAACTTAACGCCGCTATACCAGCTCATCTTAGAAGCTCTGAGGGCCAATGGTATGGTTTAAGTGTTCGAGCGCGCGTCATCGTCTATGCGCAGGAACGCGTTGAACCAGCGGAACTAAGTACATATGAGGCCCTTTCAGATCCCTCATGGAAAGGCAGAGTCTGTATTCGCTCATCAAACAATATCTACAACCAATCTTTAGTAGCCAGCATGATCGCGTCGCAGGGTCTTGAGAAAACTGAAGTCTGGCTGAAAGATTTTGTGACTAATTTTTCCCGCCCTCCTGCTGGTGGGGACCGAGATCAAATTAAAGCTGTTGCTGCAGGGCAGTGCGATGTAGCGATTGTTAACAGCTACTACCTTGGCGGAATGATTACCTCCGAGGATAATCGGCAGCAAGAGGCCGCCTCAAAAGTGAGTTTATTTTGGCCCAACCAAAAAGGCCGCGGCACCCACATCAATATATCGGGGGCAGGTATTACTCAATCGGCAAAACACCTAGTATCAGCCAAACGGCTACTGGCTTTTTTAGCTACCGATGAGAGTCAACAGTGGTACGGAGAGAAAAATAACGAGTTTCCAGTGCGGGCTGCGGTAGATATTAGTGAAACATTAAAGGCCTGGGGCCCTTTTATTGCTGACCAGCTAAATGTTAGTGAGCTAGGTCGCTACAACGCTGAGGCTATTATGGCTATGGATCGTGCTGGTTGGAAATAAATTCTGCAATCTCAGGTTCCAAGGCTGCCAGCCCATATTCAGGGAGAAGTTGGCGGCTAGGCTTGTTAATTGTCACTATGATTATTGCAATACCAGTTTTGGTCATTGTTGCTAGTCTTAGCCAACCCTTCTCAAGTGCATGGCAACACCTCTTTGATACCGTACTAAGCGACTATATAAGCAACTCTTTGCTGCTCATGGCTGGAGTAGGCTTTGGTACCCTACTTTTAGGTGTCAGTGCCGCATGGCTGACTGCAATGTGTGACTTTCCGGGACGTAAAATATTGTCTTGGGCCTTTCTATTACCCATGGCAATGCCTGCCTATATTATCGCCTACACCTACACCGGCATATTAGATTTTGCCGGGCCCATTCAAAGTATCCTTAGAGGAATATTTGGTTGGAGCTACGGTGACTACTACTTCCCCCAAATTCGTTCCCTCGGTGGCGCTATTTGTATGCTCTCCTTGGTGCTTTACCCCTATGTGTACATGCTGGTTCGAATCGCCTTTTTAGAGCAGTCTACAGCGGTACTAGAAGCCAGCCGTAATCTAGGTAAAAAACCCTGGGAGACACTTTTTTTGGTGGCGCTGCCAATATCTAGACCGGCGATAGTCGCGGGCGTTAGCCTGGCGTTAATGGAGACCCTGGCAGATTACGGTACCGTCGCCTATTTTGGCGTGAGCGCCTTTACAACGGGCATCTTTCGTACTTGGTATGGCCTGGGTGAATTAACCACTGCAGCCCAATTATGTGCCTTCCTATTATTGTTTGTTTTTGCCCTTATTATGGCAGAGCGTTGGTCCAGACAGCGTTTGCGTTTTCACCATAATTCCGCGAACAAAAAATTGGTACGCATGCAACTTAAAGGCTGGCATGCCTATATTGCACTGCTAATCGGTTGCTTGATCGTCGGAGTAGGTTTTGTTATTCCAGCCACTCAACTCCTAATATGGGCGTCCAGTCGGTGGCAAGAAAATCTTAATGGCGCATTTTTAAGCTTACTCTTCAACAGTTTCTCTCTTGCCGCAATTGCCGCGATTTGTTGCGTGATAGTAGCGACCTTTTTGGCGTACACCAAACGAGTATTTAACTCGCGTTTAGAGCTTGGTGCGGTGGGAGTTGCCAGCCTTGGTTACGCAGTACCTGGCACAGTAATCGCAGTAGGCGTGTTAATTCCAGTAGCATGGCTGGATAATAAAATAGATTTTTTTAGTAGGGCTTGGTTTGATATTCCAACAGGTCTGCTGCTAAGCGGGACCATTGGTATTCTAGTGTTCGCCTATGTCGTGCGCTTTCTCTCGGTCTCTTTAAACACGGTAGAATCTGGCTTGAGCGCCATAAAACCAAGCATAGATGAATCAGCTCGCTCCCTTGGGGCCAGACCTGCGCAGGTACTGAAACGGGTACACCTACCTATTTTGCGTAGTAGTTTGCTGACTGCGACGCTACTGGTATTTGTCGACGTCTTGAAGGAACTGCCAACTACGCTTATCCTTAGACCGTTCAATTTTAACACGCTAGCGGTTCGCACCTATGAGTTAGCATCTGATGAACGACTTGTTGACGCAGCCCTGCCCGCGTTAGCTATTGTGGTCATAGGTCTTTTACCTGTGCTATTAATTACCAAAAGTATTCTTAATGAACGAGCCCGTCATGAATGATCAACTTGTCATCGATAAAGTTACCGTTACCTACGACAATGTCGCCGCAATATTAAAGGCGTCATTCTCCCTTGCTGAGGGTGAAATAGGTTGTTTGTTGGGGCCCTCTGGATGCGGGAAGACCACACTCCTCAGAGCTATTGCAGGCTTTGAGCCGGTAATTGAGGGCAGCGTAAGTCTTCATGGGAAGTCTATTAGTACAGCCAAATATACTCAGGCCCCAGAAGACAGAGCTGTGGGAATGGTATTCCAAGACTTTGCCCTTTTCCCACACCTTAATGTCAGTAAAAATATTGGCTTTGGGTTAAGTAAAATGCCCGCTAAACAAAGAGATGACCGCATTAACAAAATGCTAGCACTGGTTAGTTTGGGTGATTCTGCCGAGAAATTTCCGCACGAACTATCAGGTGGCCAACAACAGCGTGTTGCGCTAGCAAGAGCTCTAGCCCCCAACCCACAAATTCTTTTATTAGATGAACCCTTTTCAAACCTCGACGCTGAATTGCGGACTCAACTTGCCACTGAAGTGCGAACCCTGCTTAAAGAAAATAAAGTAACGGCACTAATGGTTACCCATGATCAGGACGAGGCCTTTGCCATGGCAGATAAAATCGCCTTATTAAATGGAGGGAAAATCGTTCAGGTCGATGCGCCCTACCAGCTTTACCACAAGCCTTCGAGCTTGTTTGCTGCTGACTTTATTGGCAAAGGATCAGTTATCAATGTTGGTATTGATGCCGCAGGGCTACTAGGTAACAATTTGGGCAGCCTATCGATCCAAACATTGCCAAAAGACCTTGGTAATACGGTTAAATTGCTGGTCCGCCCAGATGATGTCACCTACGATAAAACCTCTGACACCAAATTACCTATTATTTCGAAAGCCTTTCTAGGGCCCAATTATCTATATGAATTGGCGTTAACAGATGGCCAGTGTGTCCCATGCCTAACCCAAAGCCATATTGACATCCCTATTGGCGAAACGTTACCAGTACGTTTTGACCTTCGCCATGTAGTCATTTTCAACGGAGAGTAAGGGTTACCCTGATGCTCTTGTTCGTCGGTGCGGCCATCACCTAAAACGTAGATTATTGGACGACAGTTCAGGGATTGATTTAACACCCATGAGACGCATGTCGCGCTCAATTTCAATGCGCATCAAATCTAGTGCTCGCTCGACTCCCGGTTGTCCCGCTGCAGCAAGGGCATACAAATAGAAGCGCCCTCCTCCAACCGCCTTAGCCCCTAAAGACAGCGCCTTAAGGACATGACTGCCCCTTTGAATGCCACTATCCATAACGATATCAATTTGATCCCCAACCGCATTAACAATTTCAGCAAGCTGATCAAACGGTGATCGGCTGCCATCTAGCTGTCGGCCGCCATGATTTGAAATCACAATACCGGTGCAGCCTATGTCCACTGCGCGCTTTGCATCCTCAACACTCATTATACCTTTCAGGCAAAATTGGCCGTCCCATAGCTTTACCATTTCAGCAACGTCATCCCAATTCATAGAAGGGTCGAGCATTTCATTAAGATATTGGCCAACTGATATTGCGCCACCAGTCATATCAACAAAGTCTTCAATTTGCGGTAATGAAAACTTAGCATGAGTAAGATAGTTAATCGCCCACCGAGGCTTTATGACGAATTGGTATGCCCCCGCTAAGGTAAGTTTCAGCGGCATCGAGAACCCTGTGCGCAGATCTCTCTCTCGATTACCCGCAGTAATGGTGTCAACTGTCAGCATCATCACATCAACACCTGAGGCTTTGGCAGTCTCCAGCATAGCCTTGTTCAGACCCCGGTCTTTGTGGAAATAAAACTGATAAAATTGCGGCGTAGAATGCTTCGCTCTCAATTCTTTTAAGCTCACCGTGCCCATAGAAGAGACGCCAAACATGGTGCCAAATTTATTGGCTGCAGCCGCTACTGCATGCTCCCCCTCGTGGTGGAATAACCGTTGCAAGGCAGTCGGTGAGCAATAGATGGGCATCTCAAGTTTTTGACCCATCACCGTGACTGACATATCGACAGTTTCAACACCGCGTAATACGTTAGGTACCAAGTCACAGTCATCAAAACTTGCGCTATTTCTACCGTGGGTTATTTCATCGTCAGCCGCGCCATCAATATAATCAAAAATAGGCCCTGGCAAACGCTTGCGCGCAAGCGATCGAAAATCATGAAAGTTATGACACTGCTTTAAACCCATAATGACACTCTTCGTGGTAAGGGATCGTCAGACTCGTATTCTGTGGGCGGGCAGCTAACAATTGAGTATTACGACAGCCTTACTCTACTATAGATGACCGAGTAGGAATATAGATGCGGGAGCTGGTTCTTCGATTAAACCGTGCTGAATTATTCTATCTTGGTGACCCCTAGAGAGGCCCCTGAACAACAAACGCTAAAGGTATAAATAATAAAGCCGCCTGTAACGGCGGCTTTATCAAAATCAATAGCGCTAAAATCTACTCAGTCGTTAGACGCTACTATTCCCTCATTGCCAAAACAATCGTTTTCTAGGAAATCAATTAAGGCAGAATAGAACTTTATATTATGACGATAAAACAGTGTGCTGTAGAAATGATCAGCACCCTCTAACCACATAGACTTATGCGGAATACCATGTTTTTTAAGCGCTTTGATATATT
>Ga0308019_10000590_pt1 | contig 22457 bp, 20 predicted proteins | sample Neamet284_FD_203135 | JGI IMG/M metagenome (GOLD analysis project Ga0308019, IMG submission 203135) | Marine microbial communities from water near the shore, Antarctic Ocean - #284 | ecosystem: Environmental > Aquatic > Marine > Unclassified | place: Southern Ocean | collected 2014-10-01 | reverse complement strand
CCTCCTCTTTATCTCTCAATCTTACCTGCAAACTACCATCATACTCAAACACCTTAACAACAGTAAATATTAATCCCAGCTTAATCCCTAAATCATCGAGATGCTTTAAGAAAGAATCACTGCTGCTTAGTACTCCACGTATAGAGGCTGTTTTGCCAATCGATATTTCACACACCCCTACCAAGGCTGATCGGTCAGAGAAAACGCCCTGAGAATCGGGGATAGGATCTCCGTGAGGATCGAACCTCGGGAATCCGAGAAAGGCATCTAACTTAGAAATTAGCTTAAGAGAATCTACGTGTTCCAATTGCTCAGCAACATCATGAACTTCATCCCATCCAAACCCCAATTTCTCTACCATAAAAGTCTCCCACAACCTATGTTTTCTTAAAAGAGAGACCGCTTCGTCACGACCTTTTACAGTAAGCTTAGCCCCTTGGTAAGGTATGTATTCTATTAAATCGCTATCGGCCAATACCCTGAACATCCCTGTTACAGAAGCGGGCCGAGTGCTGAGCTTATCAGAAATTGCTGAAGTACTCGCTTTAGCGCCACGTAATTCAAAAGACAAAATCGCCTTTAAATAATCTTGCCTGTTGCTAGATGTGGTTGATGAAATCAATTTAATGAGTACTTTGTGAGGTACAAAGTTAATCACAATATCTCCGAAAATTTAGCCATGCCTAATCTTTTTGTTTTCCGACACGGTGAAGCAGCCATTAGCAGTCCCGATTTCGACAGGGCATTGACAAACAAAGGACAGTCAGATGTAGATAGAGTGAGCGAGGAATTAGCGAAACAGCTCATACACAAAGCGACAATCGCATGCTCACCATCCACAAGGACCTCCCAAACATCTAAGATTTTACTTACCAAACTAGGTTCACACGATGTGTCATTCATCTTTTTGGATGATGGATATTTGGCGGAAGACAAGGTTTGGCTTACATACTTAGAAGGGCTCTCTGATGATTTCGAAACATGCATCATCGTAGGGCACAACCCCGGAATCATGAACCTCGTCAAAAGACTCACCTGCGAAGAGGTCCCCATGCCCCCAGGAACAGGTGTTGTGATCGATTTACTCATAAACGAGTGGCGAGAAGTCTTTGACGGCACAGGCGAAGTCGTTAAAATCTGCACACCTTAACTTGCAATCAAATTAGCAGGTACCCGTCTACACCGATTTAATTTAATTCTAATTCTTATGCATAATTCCACCACCCGCACTATCCTACAAGTACTAGGAGTTCTTTTAGGTCTTTACGCCCTGTACTTCTTTCGAGGGCTAGTAGGATACCTTCTTGTTTCTGTAGCCTTAAGTTTTGCAGGAAGACCTATCGTAAAACTTGTTTCTAAAGTAAAAATTAAAGGAAGAAATGTCTCTCCTTCGGTAGGAGCGGTAGTGGCTTTAGTAAGTTTTATGACGTTAGGCGGGGTTGTGTTGGGAATGTTTGGGCCGCTCGTTGCAGCTGAAGCGAAAGTACTTAACGCACTCGACCCAGAACAAATTACAAGCACCGTTGGAAAGTGGCTGGCCTCAGCCGACTCCCTCTCTGCTCGCCTTAACCTCTCCGACCAGAGCGCAACCTCCCTCCTTACCTCCCAAATCCATAACCTCATCGGACTTGACGGAGTTGGAAGCATCTTCTCAGGGCTGTTTAACTTCCTGGGCAGTGCATTCATCGCCCTATTCAGCATTCTCTTTATGACTTTCTTCTTCCTCAAAGACTCTGGCCTCTTTCACAAGATGATTCTCGCTCTCACCCCCGAGTCTCAGATTGAGAAGATGGAGCACGTAATGGAGTCTTCTTCCATTCTTCTCACACGATATTTCTCCGGTCTTATAGTCCAAATAACAATAGTCACCATCATGGTCTCATCTGGTCTGGCCATCATAGGGGCGTCTAACGCCCTCCTTTTGGGATTTATCGCCGGTCTATTTAACCTTATCCCCTATTTGGGTCCCCTGGCTTCCACAGCCCTCGGCCTCACCATCGTGGCAACAACATATGAAGGCGACCCTTCGGGATGGGGCTTCCACATCCTCTATGCGGCTATCGTTTACGGAATCACGCAGCTTGTGGACAATTTCTTCACTCAACCATTTATATTCTCCAATAGAGTAATGGCGCACCCGCTCGAGATTTTCATAATCATTAGCATGGCCGGTCTACTCGGCGGGGTATCCGGCATGGTTCTCGCAATTCCAGGGTACACCCTGCTACGTATTGTTGCTAGAGAATTCCTGTCGGGGTTCAAGTTCGTCGATGCCTTAACTGGAAAATTGATGTGAGGTTCTCCTATTTAATTGTTCACAGATAAATATCTTAGGAAAGTCATTTGTAACGAATGTTTCTCCTAACTTTGTATCCCGTATTCATACTTGGAATTCGGAACATGCCATTAACACAATCTTCTTCTTCTCATAACACCTCAAACGGGCGCAACAGTCGTTATATTTTTGTAACGGGTGGTGTTAGCTCAAGCTTGGGAAAGGGTATTGTAAGTGCCTCTCTAGCAAAGCTTTTACAAGCTCGTGGCTACAGAGTTACCATTCAGAAACTCGACCCGTATATCAATGTTGACCCTGGCACATTGAATCCGTATGAGCATGGGGAGTGTTATGTGACCGTTGATGGAGCGGAAACCGATTTGGACTTAGGGCACTATGAAAGATTCCTAAACGTATGCACTACTCAGGCAAACAATATTACGACTGGCAGGATCTATCAGTCGGTTATAAATAAAGAGAGGCGCGGTGAGTATCTTGGAAAGACAGTCCAAATCATCCCTCATATCACCGACGAAATTAAAAGGTGTGTGCAGATTTTAGGGTCTGAATCAGAATTCGACTTTGTGATCACTGAAATTGGAGGTACCGTTGGTGATATTGAGTCTTTGCCATATATCGAGGCCGTGAGACAAATGAAGTGGGAAAGTCCGGATGATACGTTAGTCATCCACCTTACACTCGTTCCCTATTTGAGTGCTGCTGGTGAGCTCAAGACAAAGCCTACTCAACACTCTGTCAAGCAACTTCTTCAATTGGGCATTCAACCCGATATTCTCGTTTGCAGAACAGAACATCATCTTACGCCCAGCATAAGGGCTAAGCTAGCTCAGTTTTGTAACGTAAATATAGAATCTGTGATTGAGTCGATCGATGCTGAAACCATTTATGATGTTCCACTATTGATGCAAGAGGAGAGGCTTGACGAAGTGGTTATGAGTAAGTTAGGTATTGACTATAGCACTGTCGACAAGCCCGATTTAAAGAATTGGAAAGAATTTCTATACAGATATAAAAACCCAGACTCAACAGTTCATATTGGACTTGTGGGGAAATATGTGGAGCTAAAAGATTCTTATAAAAGTATTTCAGAAGCTCTTGCCCATGCTGGTGCTCACTTAAAAAACAAGGTAGAGATTCATTGGATTCACTCTGAGAAAGTCACACCTAGCACTGCGTTAGAGATTCTTGGGAAATTAGACGGGATATTGGTTGCTCCTGGATTTGGGTCTAGAGGGATAGACGGTAAACTAGAGGCGATAAAATTCGCTCGCATAAACGAGATACCATTCTTCGGAATTTGCCTCGGAATGCAATGCGCAGTTGTAGAATTTGCTCGAAATGTACTCGGCTTAACTGAGGCTCATTCTTCTGAAATTAAACAATACACGCCCGACCCCGTCATTGACATCATGGCAGAACAAAAATCCGTTACAAACATGGGCGGAACCATGAGGCTCGGAGCTTATCCATGTGATTTAAAAGAAGGGTCTAGAGCTAAATCAATCTACGGAATAGATTCTATTGAAGAACGCCATAGACATCGATACGAATTTAACGAGGCATACCGCACTAGGCTAGAAGATGCTGGCATGGTAGCTACAGGAATCAACCCAGTTAACGGGTTGGTTGAGATCATTGAGATACCTTCACACCCATACTTTGTAGCGACACAATTTCACCCTGAATACGCATCTACTGTACTCGCTCCTCACCCACTCTTTATGGCATTTGTTAAGGCCACTGTTTTATCAGGCCCTGGACTTATTGATGCTGACTAGAGGCTGATTATAAAACAGCTTGAACTGGTCGTCAAATTAACTAGTGCTAGGTCGAAACATTTGAATATGGGGGATATTATCCTCTAAGTAGGTTTGGCCAGTGGAGGAAAAACCAAGCTCAGAATAGAACTTTTCAAGATAGCACTGAGCTGAAATGCGGACCCCTTGACCGGGATAAGCAGACTCACAAGCTACAATGGCTCTTTTCATTATCTCTATTCCGAGACCCATTCTCCTGCAGTTAGGACGTGTAGCTACTCTACCTATACTAGGCTCAGCATAACTCACTCCAGGAGCGCATATCCTAACACAAGCTACTGCTGAATCTCCCGAGGCGATATTCTCGTCACTCTTTAATGCATAGACATGAATAGATTTTAAATCCTTTGCGTCAAGCTCCGGATACGGGCAATCTTGCTCAACTACGAAAACATCTATGCGAAGTCTTACTATTGAATGAAACTGGTCTCTTGTGAGATCTGACCAAGGAGAGGTGTGGAATGAATACATTGTCTAATGAATGAAACTATTCTTTTTTTTTATCAAAAATACAAAAATAAATTACTGAAAAAAAAGGGCCAACCCGCAGGTTAGCCCTTTCATAATAATATTTGTTTAAGCAGCTTAGAAACGCAACCCTAAACCAATTTTAGTCTCAAATCCAGTATTTAAATTGTAGTTGATTTGTGGATCAACATACATGCGGTCGCCTAGAAGGCCAAGGTTAAAGAACTTACCTACACCTAATTCAATTTCCATCTCTCCTTCGCCAGCCATAACCTCAGCTGACAATAGGTTGGTCGCTCCAACTTGGACAAACAGACCCTTCACGAAGTAACGTACTCCCAAATCTAATGTAATGTCAGTATTAGCATCTGTATATCCATAAGAATTAACACTTCCTGTTACAACAAGATTGTCAATTACAGCGTAACCGATTGTTGCTTCCATATTTAAGTCCTCGTTACCTAAAGAGTTGAATAAATCAAGCGCATTACCAGTTCCTAGGTAAAAAGACCCAGCAGTTTGCTCAGCTTGAGCTGAAAGCGTGAATGTTAAAAAAGCACACGCACATAAAGTAAATAAATTTTTCATATAACAATTTTTATAGTTCGGGCCAAATATGCGACCTAATTCTAATGTCAAAAGGAATGATTAGAAATACATATCAACGCTAAAGTGTTAATTCAAAATGAATTCTCAATATCTACTGACACTAGAGCGCTAACTAACACCATGACACCTACCTTGCGCACATGGCAGAACAGAACGTTTTATCGGTTGAGGGGCTATCGAAAAGGTATGGAGAGCGTCAACTTTTTGAGAATCTCACATTCGGAATAGGTAAAGGCCAAAGAGTGGCACTTGTAGCACGCAACGGTACAGGAAAGAGTACGCTTATGCGCGCCCTTTGCGGTCTTGAACCTGCAGATGAAGGGCGCATAGCATTTGCGGGTGGAATTCGTCATGCTTATTTAAAGCAAGAAGCGGATCTAGATCCGACAGCAACTCTTCTGGACACGTTATATATAGGCGACAACCCCGCTGTGATTGCTCTCAGGAATTACGAACAAGAACTAGAGAAAGGTGCCGAAGGCGTGAGATTTCAAGAGGCAAGTGATGCTATGGACAGAACTGAAGCTTGGAATTATGAAGCCCGCGCCCGTGAAGTACTAGGCCAACTAAATCTCCACGATTTGAGTCGCAAGGTAGGATCTCTAAGTGGTGGTGAAAGACGCAGGGCGGCCCTTGCGGCTGTTCTTCTCGAGGCTCCAGACCTCCTGTTCCTTGACGAGCCTACAAACCACCTCGATCTAGACATGATTAATTGGCTCGAAAAGCGACTCGCCGCCATGAACTCTACCATCTTAATGATTACACATGATAGATATTTTCTCGAAAATGTCTGTGATCGTATCCTAGAACTCGAAAACCTAAAGCTTCACCCCTACAAAGGAAATTTCAGCTACTACTTAGAAAAACGAGACGAGAGGCGAGAAAACGCACTCGCTTCTAAAGACCGATCGCAGAAAGCAATGAAGCGTGAGTTGGTTTGGATGCGCTCAACACCTTCAGCCCGTACTGGGAAAAGTAAAAGCAGAATAGATCGCTTTTACGAGATAAAAAAGGAGGCATCTATACGTCTTAAGGAAGATCCGATGCATATAAGTGTCATTCCATCACGTCTTGGTGGGAAAATTGTAGAGCTCCATAAAATCAAGTGTGCTTACGGCGATCGAACTTTATTCGAGGGCATTACGCATCATTTCCTTAGAGGTGAGCGTATAGGTATCGTAGGAGTTAATGGGTCAGGTAAAACTTCGCTTTTAAAAATGATCTTAGGTGAACAAACACCCGATGCAGGTAAAGTCGTAGTAGGCGACACAGTCGTATTCGGCCACTATCATCAACAGGGCGGAGATTTCAGTGAGGAATGGAAGGTGATTGATGCTGTTCGTGAAATCGGAGATTATATTCCTCTTAAAGGAGGAGCTCAGCTTTCAGCAGCTCAACTCCTAGAGCGCTTTCTCTTTCCCCGACACATGCATCATCAATACATTAAAGTCTTGAGTGGAGGTGAGCGTAAACGACTTCACCTTCTCAGGGTATTAATGCGCAATCCTAATTTTCTAATCCTAGACGAGCCTACGAATGATCTTGACATCTTCACTCTTGCTGTTTTAGAAGAGTTCCTCTTAGATTTTTCTGGCTGCCTTCTTGTAGTCTCTCACGACAGGTACTTTATGGACAAAATAGTGGAGCATATTTGGGCTGTCGGTGAGAACGAAGATCTAACAATACGAGACTACCCTGGTAATTACACACAGTATAGATTATCGCGTGCGGAAAAACTTGCTGAAGCTCGAGCAGGTACTACAGGCTCTGGATCTGTTTCTAAACCTGTTGAGGTAAAAGGCGATTACTCAGCTAAACTATCCTTCAAAGAAAGATTTGAGTTTGACACACTCGGGCCTCTTATTGAACAGCTCGAAGTGAAGCGCGACTCATTATCAGCTAAACTTGAAACGTGTAATTCTCACGAAGATTTAGTAAAACTCGGGGATGAACTAGGCAAAGTCACTTCAGATCTAGACGAAGCTGAGACGAGATGGCTTGAGTTGGCTGAAAGAGCTTAGGTACAGTTTACATTGTTAGCACAGAGTTGGCAAGGACTATACTGCTAGCGAAAATTTAAATTAAAATTAAGGTTGGTCGAAGTCCATTACAAATGGCCCATCTCCTACGGGATGTGATTGACATGCAAGAACATAACCATTCTCCACCTCCTCCTCTTCTAAAGCAAAGTTGATGTCCATCGATGCGCTACCTGAAGTCATTTTACAACGACAAGTGCAGCAAACACCACCTTGGCATGAGAACGGTGCATCAACTCCAGAATCTAAAGCAGCATCGAGTATGGATTTTCCTGAGCGTTTTACAGAAATTCGAGTTGTAATGCCATCCAGCACAATGGAAACGTCGACCTCGTCAGCAGAAGCAGAAGATTTGGTTTCGACATGCTCTTCTTTAACTGCTTCTGAGGAAGCTGTGAAGAGTTCAAATTTCACAGCAGAGTCTGGCATGCCTCCTCCTGTAAGTGCTGATTTACAATCTGAAATCATTGATTCAGGACCGCATAAATAGGCTACGTCAAAAGATGATGGAGAAATAACTTCCGGGAAAAAACGAGAGAGACGCTCTGAGTCAAGGCGACCAGAGAAGAGATCGATTTCAACAGGTTCACGAGTGAGGAAATTGAAGAGCTGAAGACGTTCTAAGTAGGTAGATTTTAGGTCTGAAAGCTCGTCTCTGAATATGATACTCGAAGTCTCTTTGTTCACATAGCAAAGGGCGAACTTAGCAGAGGGGTCAGTAGAAAGAACGTCCTTTATTATTGAAATAACAGGAGTAATTCCTGAGCCTGCAGCGATTGCGAGGTGGTTTTTAACTGAGTCGTTAAAATCCCGAGTGAAGCGGCCTTCAGGAGGAAGAGACTCAAGCGTATCGCCAACAGCAAGAACGCGATTACAGAATGTGCTAAACTTACCTCCCGGCACTTCCTTTACAGCAACACGTAGAATACCTTCTGAAGGAGCTGAACATAGTGAGTAACTGCGACGAACATCTTCCCCATCTATTTGAGCAAGGAGCGTGAGGTACTGGCCGGCAAGGAAAGAGAAGGACTCTCCAGAAACGGGTTCGAGTAAAATCGAAACTGCGTCAGGAGTTTCACGACAGATCTCTACAACTCGGAGTGTTTGGAATTTAGACATGACGCGAAGGTAGAGAGGGAAAAGTAATTTATAATGATTTGATCTAAATCAAAAGAAAAAAAATGTAAGCAGTATCTTTGATAGATGATTCAAACTTTAGATCAATTTGATGCCTACGTAGCAGCTGAGAAAAAAATTGAGCCAAAAGACTGGATGCCAGATGGCTACCGAAAGACATTGATACGTCAGATTTCGCAACATGCGCATTCTGAGGTTGTGGGAATGTTGCCAGAGGGGAATTGGATTACAAGAGCGCCAAGTTTGCAGAGGAAGGCGATTTTACTTGCGAAAGTGCAAGATGAAGCTGGGCATGGGTTGTATCTGTATTCAGCAGCGGAGACTCTTGGGGTAGAGAGGTCTGATCTTGTCGACGACTTATTGAGTGGCAAGGCCAAGTACAGCAGCATCTTTAATTACCCTGTGTTAACATGGGCAGATATTGGAGCTATTGGTTGGCTTGTAGATGGTGCGGCAATTATGAATCAAGTACCTCTTTGCAGGTGCAGCTACGGCCCTTACTCAAGAGCTATGATTAGGGTTTGTAAAGAGGAGAGTTTTCACCAGAGACAAGGATATTCAATCATGGTGGAGCTTATGAAAGGCAATGAAGCCCAAAGGGAAATGGCTCAGGATGCTCTGGACCGCTGGTGGTGGCCGTCACTGATGATGTTTGGCCCAAGTGACAAGGACAGTGAGCACAGTTCACAGAATATGAAATGGAAGATTAAGCGCTTTACGAATGATGAGTTACGCCAAAGAATGGTTGACATGACCGTTCCGCAGGCAGAGTGTATTGGACTGAAGATGCCTGACAAAGAGCTAAAGTGGAATGAGGACACAGGACATCATGATTTTGGGGAGATAGATTGGGACGAGTTTTACAATGTGTTAGCAGGAAACGGGCCTTGTAATAAGGAAAGACTAACTGTTCGCAACAAAGCACATGATGACGGCGCTTGGGTAAGAGAAGCAGCAGTTGCATATGCAGAGAAAAAAAAGCCTAAAAGCAGAATATGATGAGCGACACTAAAAACAACTGGCCTTTGTGGGAGGTTTTCATACGGAGCAAGCAAGGCCTCGGACATAAACACGTTGGAAGCCTACACGCTTCTGATGCGGAAATGGCTATCGGAAATGCCCGCGATGTGTACACGCGTAGACAAGAGGGAGTTAGCATTTGGGTTGTCCCATCTGAGAGTATTTCAGCAAGTTCGCCTGAAGATTCTGAGGCGCTTTTCGATCCAGCAAACGACAAAGTGTACCGTCATCCAACTTTCTTCGTCCTTCCTGACGAGGTGAACCACATGTAATCAAATTGTATCTCCAAGAACGTGAATAAATCTCAGCACAAACAAGCTCTTTTACGCCTCGGTGACGACGCTCTCATTTTAGGCCAACGCCTTGGTGAATGGTGCGGCCACGCTCCTGCCCTGGAAGAAGACATTGCGCTCACCAACATCGCACTTGACCTCATAGGCCAAACCCAATCATACCTCTCGCTTGCCGGCTCTCTCAATGAAGGCGACAAACAAACTGATGACCAACTTGCGTTCCACAGAATAGAGAGAGATTTTCAAAACTTACTGCTCGTAGAACAACCCAATGGCGACTTTGGTGACACGATCGTGCGTCAGTTTCTTTTCGATTACTACGCTTTATTTAGAGCAGAACATATCGCTTCTCAAACCTTTGACTTAGAGACGGCAGCTGTTGCCGCAAAAGCGATAAAGGAAATACGATACCATGCTGATCACAGCAGCAAGTGGGTTAAACGACTCGGAGACGGCACCACCGAAAGCCATTCTCGTGTTCAAAAATCGCTTAATGAATTGTGGAAGTTTACGGGAGAGATGTTCACTGCGGATGAAATCGATATCGCCGGAGCCACCTCTGGCCTCCTACCCGACCTCGATACTATTAAAACCAAATGGGACTCCGCTATAGACACTGTCTTAAGAGATGCTACCCTCCAGCGTCCAGAAGATGGGTGGATGCAAAAAGGAGGACGAAAAGGCATACATACTGAATCTTTCGGGTTTTTACTCGCCGAAATGCAAAGCCTTCCCCGCACCTACCCTGATGCCACCTGGTAATGAAGGAAGAAGATGGTGATATCGGGGACCCCGTTAAGGCGCTTTTATTAGTCAAAGCTGTAAAACGTCAGCTCGAAGACGTTATGGACCCCGAACTCCCTTTCCTGAGCGTTAGTGATATGGGGATACTACGTGATGTAATCTTTGAAAATGGTCACACTATTTGCATCATCACTCCGACCTATTCAGGCTGTCCAGCAACGGACGTGATCTCAAAAGATGTACTCGCAGCGGCTCGCGTGATGGACCCCTGTTCTGAAGTTCGAATTGCAATGAGTCCTGCCTGGACAACAGATTGGATCTCAGATAAAGCACGCGAAAAGATGACTCAGAATGGCATTGCACCTCCAGAGGGATTAAGCCACGACAGAGCTTTCCTAACTGGTGATGACCGCATCATCCCTTGCCCTATTTGCAAAAGCAGAGATACAAAACTCGTGTCTCCTTTTGGATCAACAGCTTGTAAAGCTTCTTTTAGTTGCAATACTTGCTTAGAACCATTCGAACATTTCAAATGCATTTAAAACGGACCTAATCAACAAATCTTTAACTCATGAGCGAAGATTACGGAAACATACATCCAATTGTTAAAAAACTTCTTGTAGGTGACAGGATGACAAAGTGGCTTAAAGCAGAAGTGCTTGAGTCTCGCCCAGGGTTTTGCAAACTTCAAATGACGGCTCGTGAAGAGATGGCGAACGGGTTTGGGATTATTCACGGCTCAATTACATTCGCACTCGCTGATAGTGCCATTGCCTTTGCTGCAAATACCCATGGCCGACATGCGTTAAGCCTCAACACTTCTATTCGTCATCTATCTGCAGTCCGAGTGGGAGATGTGATTACTGCCGAAGCTACTGTAACGAAGCTGAAACATCGCGTTGCGAACGTCGATGCCATCATCCTCAACCAAGACGGGACCAGAGTTGCTGATGTTCAATCAACGGGGTATAGAAAAAAAGAAGAGTGGTAAACTCCATTTTTCTCTACAAGCTCTTCATGAGTACCACTTTCTACAATGATTCCATCCTTGACAACGCATATTTTATCTGAGTAGCGAATTGTACTTAGCCTGTGAGCAACAATCATTGAAGTTCTTCCCTCTGTAATAGAAGCTGTCGCTTTTTGAATGAGCCTCTCCGATTCAGAATCTATGGAGGATGTCGCCTCATCTAAAATAAGGATGCTGGGCTTTGCTACGTAAGCTCGCATAAAGGCAATGAGTTGGCGTTGCCCCACCGACAACATCGCCCCCCTCTCACGCACGTGAAGATCTAAGCCCTCTTTATATTGACTGATAAATTCTGCTGCCCCTACCGTTTCAGCCGCCTCCATAATTTCATCATCGGTGATCGTTTCATCATGCAATGAAACATTTGCGCGTAAGCTGTCTGACATCAGAAACACTTCCTGCTGAACGACTCCCACATTTTCTCTCAATTTAGCAAGAGGGATTTCGCGAATATCGACTCCATCTATACGAATTATGCCTTTCTGAAACTCATAGAATCTAGACAACAATCCTATAATAGAACTCTTTCCCGCACCCGTAGCACCAACAAAAGCTACTGTTTGCCCAGGCTCAATGGTAAACGAAACTCCCTTTAAAACCCAATTCTCTGAACTGTTCTTATCATCGTAAGAAAACCAAACATCCTCAAATTCTATCCTCCCTTCAAATGTTACATCTGTATTTTCTCCCAGATCAGTTACGGATTCATTTTGGAGCAACAGCTTAAATACTCTTTCAGCATTTATAATACCCATTTGCAACACATTAAATCTATCAGCAAGCTGCCTTATGGGTCGATATAGCATAAAAACATAAAGCACAAATTGAAGAACCACTCCTAAGGTAATATCCCCCTCAACAACTCCTCCAATACCTAACCACAACAACAAAGCGACACTTGTCGCACTAAGCATTTCCACTACTGGAAAGAAAATGCTGAACGCTTTTATTGAACTCACATTTGCATCCTGATGCTTCTTATTTAGATCAGCAAATTTATCTTCCTCCTCCTTCTCCCTGCTAAATGCCTGTACGATATGCATTCCTGTCACATGCTCCTGCACGAATTCATTCATATTAGAAACCTGATTTCTAACATCCGCAAACGATTTCTTGATGTGTTTTTGAAAGATGCGTGTAGCCACTAACAGAATCGGAATCGGAAGAATCACGAAAAAAGTTAGCTTCAAATCAATGACTACCATTGCGACTAGAACCACGATCAAAGTGAGTATATCCCCAATTGCATTTAAAAGTCCATTCGAAAACACATTTGCGATACCATCAACATCGCTCACCAATCTTGTGACAAGCTTACCCACAGGCGTTTTGTCGAAAAACCTGAGGCGAAAAGCCATGAGATGTCTAAACAGTTTGGTCCTAAGATTTAGAGAAACACTAAGGGCAACCCAGTTTGCCAAATAAGTAACTCGATATTTCAGAAAGGCTTCTAGGAATAAAATCCCAACAATGGCCATGAAAACGTTGAGCATACCCTGATAATCCCCATTTGCCATTTCAACATCAACCGCATGCTGAATCAAAGCTGGTCTAACCCAAACGATACTCGATAGAAATAAAATCAATACGCCAGTTATGGTGAAGCGAGTCCTATACGGCTTCACCTCACTCAGTATCAATTTAAGGGTTTTGTTTTTTATCATCGTTTCCTTAAAGGTACGAGGAAACGAAAACGTTTGAAGGATATTCTACACGAGAAAGGTACAGGCCACAACCTGGAGCGGAACGCCCAGCACGAGAGCGATCACATGAAGCAATAACATCCTGAAAACCTGATTCGCTCAACTTGCCTTTTCCAACTTCAAGTAAGGTCCCCACTATGGCACGAACCATATTTCGAAGATATCGATCAGCAGATATTTCTATGCGAATTTGACCATTTAAGGAATCTTCGAAAATTTCTAAGCTTCTGACATCACAAATAGTTGTTTTCACACCACTTCCTGTTTTACAAAATGCTGCGAAATCTCCTTGAAAGATTAAATGAAGAGCGGACTTTCGCATCGCATCAATGTCTAAATCTCCAAAAACCCTTGATGATCTACCAGAAAGAAACGGGTTCTTAATTGTATGTATAAGATAAGTGTATGATCTGTCAGATGCATCGAATCTCGCATGAGCTTTATCTGACACCTCAGTGATGGATCTTATTGCAACATCATCATCTAGCATGCCGTTGAGCTTAAAGGCAAGCTGTTCTAATGAATCGAAACGCTGAGATTCAGACAAAGATGGGATGTCGCAATGAGCCACATAATACGACGCGTGGACCTCAGAATCTGTACGCCCACAACCTACTATTGCCGTTTTCGCGCCACATAAACGCTCTAAAGCTTCTTCTATAACTTGTTGTACAGTAAATGAAACAGGCTGGCGTTGCCAACCATGATATTTAGTTCCATCATAAGAAAGTTCAATAAAAACTCGCACCTAACCTAGATCGGTATTAACTCCAAGAAGCGATTTTCTCGCTCTTGTATTCTCCAGCTTCTAAACGAGCCTTCACATTAGAGAACGTTTTGATTGTGAAATCAACATCCTCTTGAGTGTGAACAGCTGTTGGTATGAGACGTAGCATAATAGTGTCTTTAGGGACAACTGGGTATACAACGATAGAACAAAAGATTCCGTGATTCTCTCGAAGATCAACGGTCAGGTTTGTCGCCTCGCCTAAACCTCCTTGAAGGAATACAGGCGTCACGCAAGAGTTTGTTACTCCCAAGTTGAAACCTTCAGCACGAAGTCCCGACTGAAGTGAAGAAGCGATTGCCCAAAGTTTATCTTTATGTACTGAAGATTCACGGAGCATCTGAAGACGCTTACGAGCTCCCACTACGATAGGCATAGGCAGAGCTTTCGCGAAAGTCTGTGAACGCATATTGTAGCGAAGAAAATCGATTACATCTTCATCACCCGAAACAAAAGCGCCAATCGTAGCCATTGCCTTCGCAAAAGTTCCGAAATAAACATCTATTTGATCATGACATCCCTGCTCGTCTCCAGCTCCACGACCATTCTTACCGACAGTACCGAATCCATGGGCATCATCTACAAATAATCGGAATCCGTATTCTTCTTTGTATTCACAAATTTCAGCTAATTTACCTTGATCTCCAGCCATACCGAACACTCCTTCAGTAACGACAAGAATTCCGCCGCCAGAAATGTCAGTGAGTTTACGAGCACGATCTAGCTGCTTTTTAAAGCTCTCCATATCATTGTGCTTGAAAACATAGCGTTTTCCCTGGTGGAGACGAACGCCATCAACCATACAAGCATGTGACTCAGAATCGTAAACAATTACATCGTGACGTGTTACAAGTGCCTCGATTGCCGACTGACAACCTTGGTATCCAAAGTTGAGTAGAAATGTATCTTCCTTCAACATGAAATCAGATAGTTCTCGCTCGAGACCTTCGTGCTCTGATGTTTGGCCTGACATCATACGTGCACCCATTGGGTAACCCATACCCCACTTAGCTGCTGCATCAGCATCAACTTTACGGACTTCAGGATGATTAGATAATCCGAGGTAGTTGTTTATAGACCAAACAAGCACACTCTTTCCTCTAAAAATCATGTGATTCGAAATCTCCCCCTCTAACTTCGGAAATGTAAAATAACCGTGGCTCTCACGAGCATGTTGACCGAGTGGCCCTCGGTCTTTGCGAATGCGTTCAAAAATGTCCAAACGAAATAGTTTTAGTTTAACGCTTTAGTTGATATTCGCAAATTTACAGAATAGACAGTACCTTTTAACACTTTTTTTTTCACAAATAAGATTCGCGAATTCTGAACTGTCTTACTACCTTCGCAATCATGAATAAAAATTCATTTCTTTTCATTTCTGCTCTAATAATTTTAGCAGCATTTAATAGCTGTTCAGAATACAATAAGGTATTAAAGAGCACGGATGCGGAGCTTAAATGGGAGTTCGCTCAGGCGGCGCTCGATTCTGGATCTTGCTTCAGAGCTCTCCCTATTTTAGAAGAATTAGTGGGGCTTACGAGAGGCACTCAAAGAGCGCAAGACGTTCAGTACAAGTATGCTACGGCACACTATTGTGTAAACGACTTCTATCTCGCCCGATACTATTACAGCACGTATGCAAAAACTTTCCCCAACAGTGACCTTGTTGAAGAGGCTGAATTTAAAGCGGCCAATTGCAGCTTCTTCCTCTCGCCCAATTGGTCTTTAGACCAGACAGACACAAAGTTAGCCATCCAAGAGTTTCAGCTGTTCATGGACCGACACCCCTCATCCGCCTATAGAGATTCTAGCCAAACAATGTTAGATAATCTTAGATCAAAGCTCGAACGCAAGTCATTTGAGTCGGCTGCTATTTATCATAAAACAGGCCAATTTAAAAGCGCAACCATCGCAATGGAGAACGCTCTAAAAGATTTCCCCGACTCACCATTTCGAGAGGATCTGCACTTTCTCATTCTCGACAGCCACTATCAATACGCCAATCAAAGCACAAATCGAAGGAAACTTGAACGTTTTAACGATGCTACGCAAGCTTTTCATACCTTTGCAACCCGATTTGCCGACAGTTCATACCTACCTGATGCACAACGCATCTATGAATCATGCGTGAAAGCGGTGGAAACATTGGAATCTAAAGAAAACTAGAACTACCTAGAACATGAACTTTAAGAACGTAAAAGCAGAGCGAACAACCATTACTCGCAACACAAAAGACATCGAAGACCAAGGAACTGGTAATATTTTCGAATCTATTGTGGTTCTTTCTAAACGCAGCAACCAGCTTTCTCAAGACCTTAAAAAGGAACTTGCTGAAAAAATGGATGAGTTTGTTATTCCCAACGATTCACTTGAAGAAGTTTTTGAAAACCGTGAGCAAATTGAAATTTCAAAGTTCTACGAGCGCCTACCTAAACCACATAGCATTGCTGTGAAGGAATTAGAAGACGATCAAATTTACTTCGCTCACAAGGAGAAGGAAGAAGATTTAACATTTGTAGCAGCTGAAACAAAGCCTGCTATCGAAGCTAAAGCTTCCAACACAAGTGAGGATAAGAGCGAGGAAGAGTTGGTTGGAAAGGGAGAGGATAAGAAAACGGACGACAAGCCTGAAGCTTAACACCTTATAAGATGACCGGACAACCGGAAACCCAGGACGAACAAAAAGCACTTCTGGGTCGCCGGATTTTACTCGGAATTACCGGCAGTATAGCTGCATATAAATCCGCCGTCTTGGCAAGGGAGCTAATCAAGCGAGGAGCTGAGGTGAGAGTTGTTATGACACCTAGCGCCATTGATTTCATTACACCTTTAACGCTCGCCACCTTAGTTGGCAGCCCTGTCCACTCTGATTTTACTGAAAACAAGGACAGTGGAGAATGGACGAACCATGTTGAATTGGGGCTTTGGGGTGACTTATTCTTGGTAGCTCCATGTACAGCAGCAACACTTTCCGCATTTGTTAACGGGACCTGCAGTAACTTACTACAAGCAGTGTTTTTAAGTTCAAGATGCCCTGTAGCTACTGCTCCTGCAATGGACTTAGACATGTACACAAACAAAGCTACTCAGGCAAATCTTAAAACATTAAGCGAAAGAGGCGTGCTAATTATCGACCCACAATCTGGAGCATTGGCAAGTGGACTGGAAGGCAAAGGCCGAATGGAGGAGCCTGAAGAAATCGCGAATTTTGTTGAAACACATTTCACAAAGGAAATGCCTTTTTCTGGAAAGAGGATTTTAGTAACTGCTGGCCCAACAGAGGAAGCCATTGACGCCGTTCGATTCTTAGGGAATAGAAGTACAGGTAAAATGGGGTTTGAGATTGCGGGGAGATTGGCAGATTTGGGGGCGGAAGTGACTTTAATTTCCGGGCCAGTGAATTTAACTACTCCCCCGAGAGTTGCTAGACGAATTGATATTGTTACAGCTCAAGATTTGTATGATAGGACTGTTGAGATTTGGCCTAAAATGCATGGTGCAATAGCTTGCGCTGCTGTAGCAGATATGCGACCTTCCACACCATCAACTGAAAAGATTCACAAGGGAGATTTGCCCGACTCAATGAACTTCGAAAACACGCCGGACACCTTACTCGAATTAGGAAACATGAAAACCCATGGACAGCTGTTGGTAGGGTTTGCACTTGAGTCGGACACTTTGGAAGAAAGCCTTAAAAGTGCGGAGAGAAAACTTAAACGCAAAAATCTTGACATGATCGTAATGAACACATTGTCAGATGAAGGAGCGGGGTTCAGTCACGACACAAACAAAGTTACCATCCTTCAAAACATAGATGGACATAATACTAAGCATGTTTTTGAGTTAAAGTCTAAGCGCGAAGTCGCACAAGACATTGTAAACCTGCTGATTTTTTAGAACAATGACACTTAAACTATCCATATTTACTGTAATCCTAGCGGTGTTAACGACTAGCTCTACAGCCCAGGAACTCAATTGCACTGTTCAGGTAATTGCTCCACAAATCGCCAATGTTGAAGCCAGCGTTTTTGAGAGTTTGGAAGATGGTATTCGGGGATTTATGAATGGTCGCCGTTGGACGAATGACAACTTTGAGTTTGATGAGTTAATTGAATGCACAATGCAGATAACAATTAGAGAAGCTATAGGAAACACAAAGTTTAGCGGATCAATTCAAGTACAAAGCAATCGTCCGGTCTACAACTCTGATTACAAAACACCCATGCTTTTCGTAATTGACGGAGACTTCGAATTTGTGTGGATAAATGGTGCTTCTATTTTATTCAACCCAGGTCAGCATAGAGACAATTTGAGTTCTATTTTAGCATATTACGCATATATGATATTAGGTTTAGACTATGACAGCTTTGGACTTGAGGCAGGTTCAGAGTACTTTTTAAAATCCCAAACCATTGTCGCCAACGCTCAAAATTCAAGTGGACAGGGTTGGCTCGCCGGCCAAGGCAAACAGAACAGATACTGGCTAATTGAAAACCTTCTCAGTCAAACATTTCGTCCTCTTAGACTCTGCATGTACAATTACCACAGAAAAGGGTTTGATTTACTAGAGTCTGACCTCGAAGGGGCACGTCTAAATATCGCGGACGCATTAATAGAGATGCGCTCGACAAACAGAATTCGGCCTGGCTCCTTCAACCTTCAAGTGTTTTTTCTAGCTAAGAGTGATGAGATCATCAAACTATTCAGTCCCGCTCCTGAAGCCGAGCGTGTACGACTACTTCCTGTACTAAAGCAGATGGATCCAGGAAACATTTCGAAATACGACGAGGCTCTACTTTAAGCGTCAAATGCTCACTCGTCTACACATAGAAAATTTCGCTCTCATCAGTGAAATAACTCTTGATCTAGAGAAAGGACTAACGGTCTTAACTGGTGAAACAGGCTCGGGAAAGTCAATATTACTAGGAGCTTTAGGTTTAGTCATAGGCGAGCGAGGTAATATCTCTAACATTAGACAAGGAGCTAAACTTTGCGTAGTAGAAGCAACATTTGTCGATAAAAACATCAGTAAAAGGCTGAATCATCTTGATATAGAGATCCGAGGGTCTGAAATCAATATCCGCAGGGAAGTAAACTCTACAGGTCGTTCACGGGCATTTATCAATGACTCTCAAGTCAGCATAGTCGATTTAAAATCATTAGGCAATTTACTCGTAGACCTTCACGGTCAAGATGAAACGAGAGCGCTTTTAGATAGGGTGACACGACTTCACCTCTTGGACTCATTTGGTGGACATGAAAAGGTGTTCAACACGTACCAGCTTTCATTCAATTCGTTCTGTACTGCCAAGGATAAGCTTAAGAAATTAGAAGCAGAAGCGAATAGACCTAGAGCTGATATAAATTATTTATCCTTTCAACTTGAAGAGATAGAGAACCTTAACCTTAAGGATTTGAACTCTACAGAGCTTGATTCTGAGTATAACGAGCTTTTACACGCTACTGAGCTAGCAAATGGGTTGCGTGCAACCTACGAGTGTTTAGATAGCTCAACCGAAGGGGATGATGCAAACTCATTTATCGACCAAGCGTTGCGAACTCTCGAAGACATTTCTGTTTATAGTGGGAAAGCATCTAAATTGCTAGATCGACTTTCAAGCAGCAGAATTGAACTTAATGATATTGCGCAGGAAGCTAATAATTTAGCTGAGGGGATATCCCAAGACCCAAATCGTCTTGTCATTGTGCAGGAGAAGATAGAGTCTTTGTCGAAAGCTCTACATAAACATAATGTGACAGATACAGAAGCTCTTAAACTTGTTGAGGCTGATTTACAAGTTCAGCTAGATAGATGTGAAGGTCTTGGTGAAGAAATACAGTTGGCGAAAGATGAAAAGACGGCCCAGTATAATCACATGATCTCTGCTGGGGAGCATTTGCTTGAAGTCAGGAAAAAGTCTGGATCAGAATTGTTAGAGATTGTAAATAAGCAGCTAGTCCCTTTGAAGCTTCCAGATGTTGTAATGTCTTGGGAGTTTACATCACTGCCGTCTCCCGACTCTCAAGGAATTGAAGATGTAGAACTTCTTTTCTCCGCCAACCCCGGTTCAGACCCACAACCTCTTGCTTCAGTAGCTTCAGGTGGTGAGCGAAGTCGGATTATGCTTGCATTTAAGGCGACACTTGCTACCAGAAAAACTGTCCCTACAATCGTACTCGATGAGATTGACACCGGTGTATCAGGCGAAGTTGCTACTCGCATGGCAACAACCATGTTAAACATGGCAAAAACACAGCAAGTTTTCTCAGTTACTCACCTTGCGCAGGTTGCGGCAAAGGGAAACAATCACATTGAGATAAGTAAGGAAACAACAGAAAAGACTGCCATTACAAAAGCGCAGTATTTAAGTAAAGGTGAGAGGAATGAAGCGATCGCTACGATGCTCAGCGGAAGAGAAATTAGCGAAGAAGCACGCGCTGCAGCTGAGGTGCTCTTAAATAGTTGAGCAAATCAAAAGTTAATCGTCAGATTAGAACTTCCAATCAAAGGCTATTGAAGGAAGAAATGGAAGTTGATTTTTTCTTTGGCCTGTAAGACGGTTAATGTAAAAAACATTTTCACGACTATACACATTTGTCACCCCGGCAGTAAAGTCCAAATCGCCCCCGTAAACATCCTTAAAGGTCCTGCGTACACTAACATCTAGACGGTGATACGAAGGCAATCGCCCCTCGTTTAAACCAGCGTAATAAATAGTGATGTCACCTGCATTTTGGGAGATATAATCCGAGTAAATACCCTCTGAGATGTTAGGTGACTGGTAGTAACCCTGACTCTGAGTAAAAGGCAAGCCAGAACCTAAAGCCCAGCGTGCACTAAGCTGCCATTCTTTTTTATCACCGAAATCTTGTGAAGCAACAAGGTTTACATTGTGCTGTCTGTCAAAAACAGGATCGTACCAACGAGCCCCATCCCATCTATCAACATTACCCAATCCATACACGAACCAAAGATATGTGTGACGCTTCTCATACTTGAGGACCACATCAACCCCATGAGCAAAACCACTCTCAACTAAGTAATCGAGGCGCAACAATTCAGGCACATCATTATGTTCTGCATCATCAGGAAACAGCTTAGATCGATTGGTGTTGGTAAGCTGAGTGAAGTCCTTTAAGTATCCTTCAACATTCAAGTTTAAGAATTCTGTTAAATCATATTCGAAACCAGCAACAACATGGTTTGCCGTTTGAAGTGAATGGGAGACATCTCGAACTGAACCGTCTGGGTTCACAAATTCAGACTGAAGATTATCAGGTCCAGAAAGGAAACCATAAAATAGATTGACGACGTCACGATCAGAGTTTGCAGAAATTACATTCTGAGAGTACATTCCCGCAGCAAATTTCAATCTTAACCTTTCACTATACTTGTACTTCATTCCTATTCTCGGCTCAGGTCTGAACTTCGCTAAAGAACTGTAGAACTGCATTCGCAAGCTTGGCTGAACAATCAAATCCCCGCGGCTAATTGTATAATCGACATACCCGCCGAATTCAGTTGTATTTTCTGTTTGTTCAACAATTGCCCCAAGTGCATTGAAAGTCTGGAAATCAGTCTCCAGCCCTACCACTTCTAGGCCATATTCAACTCTGTCATCACCTAAAATATATTTAAAATCTAGCCCAAAATTAAATCCATTCACATCACTGTACCTGTTACTCAAAGCTCCCTCCTCAAGTGCAATACTGTACTTACTGACCGCAAAGTTACCTTTCACAAGGACTGCGCTTCCAGGAGGAACGATGGTGAAATTACCTCCACCACCAATATTCCTCCAATTATAATTGGCAAAAGAAATTCCTGTCGAATCATCTAAAACACTGGCATTGTCCGAAAACCCGAAACCGAATAAACTCAGTTTAGACCCCCCTCCACCAAAAGTAACTTTCCCATAAGTATCAGTGTAACCGAATGGCAACCTGCCACCATCTATGTAAGGGTACAGAAACTGAGATGCTTTTTCTAAATAGCTGTGCTTCATAGAAAGCAAATAGCTGATCCCCCCAGAATTCTCCTTCATTTTCATAAGCGGTCCCTCAAGCATAATCTTAGCGCCGAAAGGGCTTGCACCTAATATAACTTTCTGCTCAAGCATATTTCCGTCTCGGGTTTTAATATCCATAACAGACGATATCCGACCTCCGTATTTGGCAGAAAATGCACCCGTATAAACATCAGCATTTGCAAGAGCGTCTGAATCAAAAACACTAAACAACCCAATACTGTGGAATGCATTGTAAACAATCATACCATCAAGCAAAACTTTATTCTGAATCGGAGAACCACCACGTATATAAAGCTGGCCTCCCTGATCACCCGTTGAAACAAACCCTGGCAGAACCTGTAGCACTTGAACAAGGTCCGCTTGACCACCAAAGCTAGGGATGTGTTTCAAATCCGCAGGCCTAATAGTCTCCACTGACATACGAACACTGTTGCGCTGTTCTTCTCTGTCGGCTGACACTATAGCTCCGTCTAACTGAACCACG
>Ga0308019_10000585_pt1 | contig 22637 bp, 24 predicted proteins | sample Neamet284_FD_203135 | JGI IMG/M metagenome (GOLD analysis project Ga0308019, IMG submission 203135) | Marine microbial communities from water near the shore, Antarctic Ocean - #284 | ecosystem: Environmental > Aquatic > Marine > Unclassified | place: Southern Ocean | collected 2014-10-01 | reverse complement strand
CCGTTTGGCCTTTGCTCGTACTCGTAGCAAAGAAGCAGTTGGCAAGCTGTTTAATGAACTAGGCCCTCGTTATGAGGCTCGTCCTGGTGGCTATATCCGCATTATGAAATGCGGCTTTCGCCCTGGCGACAACGCCCCTATGGCCTATGTAGAATTAGTTGATCGTCCTTTAACTAGCGACGAGTAACTTTTTTACATTAGTAAAAACCCAGCCTAGTGCTGGGTTTTTTTATGGCCAAATTTTATCCCGCACGCAGGTAGCCTAGTGCGAACCACCCTAAACTGACATTAGCGTTGCAGCAAGGGCCCTAAGAAGCGCCCAGTATGGGACGCTGGATTAGCTGCCACATCTTCTGGGGTGCCGGTCGCAATGATCTGACCGCCCTTATTGCCACCTTCTGGGCCTAAGTCCACAACCCAGTCTGCAGTTTTGATAACATCAAGGTTATGTTCAATGACCACAACGGTGTTGCCGTGATCGCGCAGGCGATGCAGAACTACTAACAGCTGCTGTATATCGGCGAAATGGAGGCCAGTGGTAGGCTCATCTAAAATGTATAACGTTTGGCCTGTATCCCGCTTGGATAACTCGCGAGAAAGCTTAACGCGCTGGGCTTCACCTCCGGATAGAGTGGTGGCATTTTGGCCCAAACAAATGTAACTCAAACCTACGTCCATCAGGGTTTTCAAACGACGATGGATCATGGGTACTGCGGCAAAAAAATCTACTGCAGTTTCTACAGTCATACCAAGTACTTCAGTAATGTTTTTGCCTTTGTACTGTATTTCTAGGGTCTCGCGATTGTAGCGTTTGCCCTTACAAACATCACAGGGTACATAAACATCGGGTAAGAAGTGCATCTCTACTTTGATTACACCGTCGCCCTGACAGGCTTCACAGCGTCCGCCTTTAACGTTAAAACTGAATCGGCCTGGCTTGTAGCCGCGAGAACGAGCTTCTTGAGTGCCGGCAAAGAGCTCTCGAATAGGGGTAAAGATACCCGTGTAAGTGGCAGGGTTAGAGCGTGGAGTTCGGCCAATGGGGCTTTGGTCTATATCCACCACCTTGTCCATTAGGTTTAATCCTTGCACCTCTGCATGAGGGGCTGCTACGAGTGTAGTAGCCTTATTTAACAAGGTTGCTGCTAAAGGATAAAGTGTGGCATTGATTAAGGTTGATTTGCCTGAGCCTGATACACCGGTGACACAAGTCATCAAGCCTAGCGGAATGGCAAGGTCAACGCTTTGCAAGTTATTGCCCGTAGCGCCTAATAGCTTTAACCATTGACCTTTAGTGGGTTTGTTACGTTTGTCTGGCAGTGGAATGCATTTAACGCCACTCAAATATTGCCCAGTAAGGGAGTTGGGGTTAGCCATCACCTCTTCTGGCGTGCCTTGCGCCACTATGCGACCACCGTGGACGCCGGCACCAGGGCCAATGTCGATCACATGGTCGGCAAGTCGTACAGCTTCTTCATCATGCTCTACTACGATCACTGTGTTGCCGAGGTCTCGTAGGTGAATAAGGGTTTTTAACAGACGTTCGTTGTCTCTCTGGTGTAGACCGATAGAAGGTTCATCAAGGATATACATCACGCCCACTAAGCCAGCACCGATTTGACTGGCAAGGCGAATGCGCTGCGCTTCTCCACCAGAAAGAGTGTCGGCATTGCGGTCTAGGGTTAGGTAGTCTAGACCCACGTTAACCAGGAAATCTAAGCGTAGGCGAATTTCTTTTAGAATTTTGTCTGCAATCTGGCCTTGTTTGCCAGACAGCTTGAGGTTGCCAAAATACTCTGAACAGGCTCCTACGGCTTTACTGGTGATTTGTGGCAGATTTAAGCCATCAATAAACACGTGACGCGCTTCTATCCGCAGGCGACTGCCATCACAACTAGGGCAGGGTTGCATATTGAGGTACTTGCCGAGGTCTTCGCGAACCATGTTAGATTCGGTCTCACGGTAACGCCTTTGCATGTTGTTAATGATGCCCTCAAAGGGGTGGTTGCGGGTTATTTGGTCACCACGGTCGTTAATATAATTAAATTCAACGGGCACTTTCCCAGTGCCGTAAAGGATAAGTTTTTGTACATCGGCTGCCAGTTCTTCCCATGCCGTATCCATGCTAAAACTATAATGCTTAGCCATAGCGCTGAGTAGGCCGTAATAATATATGGAACGGCGATCCCAGCCTCTAATAGCACCTTCAGATAAACTGTTGGCAGGTTGCTGTACTACTTTTCCGGCATCAAAGAATTGACGAATACCCAAACCATCACAGGTTTGGCAGGCGCCAGATGGGCTGTTGAAACTAAATAAGCGCGGCTCTAATTCTGCAATAGAATGGCCACAAGTGGGGCAGGCAAAGCGGGATGAAAAGATCATCTCAGGGGCTGTCGGATCATCCATTGAAGCGACTTTGGCGATGCCGTCTGTCAAGTTTAGAGCAGTTTCAAAAGATTCTGCTAAGCGCAGTTGCAACCCTGGTTTCACCTTAAAGCGGTCGATAACCACTTCTATAGTATGTTTTTTATTCTTTTCTAAGTCCGGGGCGTCGTCTAAGTCACACAGAGTGCCGTCGATACGGGCACGTATGTAGCCTTGGCTGCGCAGTTCGTCTAGGGTATGTAAGTGCTCACCTTTACGGTTTTGAACTACTGGTGCAAGGAGCATTAAGCGCTGTTCGGCTTCTTGGGCTAATACCTGGTCCACCATTTGGCTTACGGTTTGCGCGGCGAGTGGAAGGTCATGGTCTGGGCAGCGAGGTTCGCCAGCGCGGGCAAATAACAACCGCAAGTAATCGTAGATCTCAGTAATGGTGCCTACGGTTGAGCGCGGGTTGTGTGAAGTGGACTTTTGCTCGATGGAAATGGCTGGAGAAAGGCCTTCAATGTGATCAATGTCGGGCTTTTCCATAATCGATAAGAACTGCCTAGCGTAAGTTGACAAGGACTCTACATAACGCCTTTGGCCTTCTGCATAGAGGGTATCGAACGCCAAGGAGGATTTTCCAGAACCAGAAAGCCCGGTAATCACCACGAGTTTGTCGCGCGGAATATCGATGTCGATGTTCTTTAAATTATGCGTGCGCGCGCCGCGTACTATTATAGTGTCCATGGGTCAATCCGCTTAGGGCCAAACCAGCCATTATAGGCATAACCTCTGACCTATAACAGCATTTAAAAACAGTCTCTACAGGCCGTCGAAAAATAAGCCGTTTAGCCTTTGAATAGTTTGTGTATAAGGCCTATAATTTCCATCCCAATTTAACTTAGTTGGGATAATTTAGTGTGCTAACACATACAGCAACTCAATACTCATACAGCAGGAGAAGATCATGGCACGAGGCGTCAATAAAGTTATTTTAGTAGGTAATGTGGGCGGTGACCCAGAAACACGTTATATGCCATCAGGTGGCGCGGTAACGAACCTTACCTTAGCAACATCAGAATCTTGGAAAGACAAGCAAACAGGTCAGCCCCAAGAGCGTACAGAATGGCACCGTGTGGTGTTTTTTAACCGCCTTGCAGAAATTGCCAGCGAATATGTACGTAAAGGTTCAAAAGTATACGTTGAAGGTTCTTTGCGTACGCGTCAGTGGGAACAGGATGGCGTAAAGCGCTACACCACTGAAATTGTTGCTTCAGAAATGCAAATGCTGGATAGCCGCCAAGGTGGCCCTCAAGCAGCTGCTCAAGATGGCGCCAATACAGGTGGTTTTGCACCTAAACAAGGTGCTCAAGGTGGACAAGCTCCGCAGCAAAACTACAATCAGCAAGCGCCACAGGGCCGCCCACAACAGCAGCAATCCTATCAGCAGCAACCCCCAGCCCAGCAGCAGGCTCCAGCTCAACAGCAACCACAGCAGCAGGCAGGTGGTTTTGATGATGGTTTTGACGACGACATTCCGTTTTAATAGAAGCCTGATGGGTTTCAATTAAATGTTACATTAAAAGCCTCTGATCTCAGGGGCTTTTTTGTTTTTATTAAAGATTTTGGTGTGCGCGGTGTGTAAACGTCTCTATTAGAGGTAGGCCTATGTTGTTTAAATTGTTTTTGCCCTTTGCTTTTGGTTACTTCCTATCGTTTTTATATCGCGTTGTTAACGTGGCTATCGCACCCGATTTGGTGCAAGAATTTGGCTTGAATGCTAACCAAATGGGTTTGGTGAGTAGCGCCTATTTATTAACCTTCGCATTATGCCAGTTGCCCTTAGGGTTATTGTTAGACCGCTATGAGAGTCGCAAGGTGAGTGCGGCTTTATTGTTAGTAGCAGCATTGGGCGCGCTAGTATTTGCCTCCGCAGATTCTGCTGTGGGGTTGTTAATAGGGCGAGGGCTTATTGGTATTGGTGTATCGGCCTGTTTAATGGCGGCATTTACCGCCTACGCCAACCTTTTACCCTCAGAAAAGCTGCCTTTAGTGAACGGCCTGCAATTGATGGCTGGTGGGCTAGGTGTGATTTCGGCCTCAACCCCCGTGCAGTGGTTTTTAACCTGGGGTGATTGGAGGTTGTTGTTCCAGGGCATGGCTGCGGCCTCTGTTTTGGCAAGTGTGTTGGTTTATAGCCTTGTACCTAAATACGAAATCAGCTCAAAGGGACAGAATTTAAAGCAGCAGCTGGTCGAACTATGGCAGGTTGTGAAAAGCCCTAGCTTCTACCAAATGGCCCCTCTATCTGTAGCAACTCAAGGGGTTTTTGGTGCTTTTGTTGGCTTGTGGTCGGGTTATTGGTTAAGAGATTATCTGGCCTTATCTAATTCAGAAGCGGCACAAATCATCCTCACCATGGCTATTGCTATGACAGCAGGGTTTGTGGTTTTGGGATGGGTTGCAGCAAGTTTACAGCGCTTTGGTGTGAGCGCCTATGTGGTGAGTGTTTCAGGAATGCTAGTGTATCTGTTTAGCCAGTGGGTAATTATTAATGAGTGGAGTGAATGGCACCATTTATGGTGGGGGCTAAGTGGCTTTTTTGGTACTTCTGGGGTGCTTATGTACGCTTATTTGTCTCAATCGGTTCCTAAAAACTTAGTAGGGCGTACTAATACTAGCTTAAATCTGTGTGTCTTTGTTGTGGCTTTTTTCTGCCAGTGGGGCCTTGGCATCGTGATTAACTTATGGCCTGCAGATGCTTTGGGCGTCTACCCACAAACAGCATATGCTACGGCCTGGTTATGGGCATTAGGCCTGCAATTAGTGGCGTTAATTTGGTTTTTGTATAACGCCATCTTCGGCAAGTTGCGCTAAATTTGCTGCGGATAACCCCAATATTTCACTCAACACGTGATGGTTGTGGCTGCCTAATTCGGGTCCGGGCCAGCGCGTGGATCCAGGGGTTTTGTTGAGTTTTGGCAGGATAGCTGGAATCTTTAATGCTTCGCCGTTGATCTCGACGCTTTCGAATAACCCTCGGGCATTAAAGTGCTCATCATTGACCATGTCTTCTACGTTATAAATGGGCCCACCTGGCACCCTGTTTATGTCAAGGATGTGAAGAATGCTGCTAGAGTCATTTTGTGCACACCAAGAAGACAAAGCCTGGTCAATTTTAGCTTCATGCTCTACTCGGCCTGAATTGGATGATAGAGCAGGGTCTTGGGCCATTTCTGGGTAGCCCGCAGCCGTCATTAATCGCTGAAATATTGAATCACCATTGCCGCCAATGACCACGTACTTGCCGTCTAAACAGCGGTAGGTGTTGGTAGGGACAATGCCTGTGACAGTGCTGCCAGAAGGTTGTCGAATGACATTGGCACCATCGTATTCTGGAATCACTGCTTCCATTAAATTAAACATGGATTCGTACAAAGCGACATCCACCACTTGGCCTGTGCCACTGTTTTTTTGTTCGAGCAAGGCCAAACAGATACCGAGTGCGGCATGAATGCCAGAAATGGTGTCACCAATGCTTAGGTTTGGCCTCACAGGCGCTTGTTCTGGGTGACCGTTTACGTAACGAAAACCACTAATGCCTTCACACACAGAGGCGAAGCCTGGCTTGCTGGCATAGGGCCCTGTTTGGCCATAACCGGAGATGCGAGCATAAACCAGTTTTGGGTTCGATTGTTTGAATTCATCGGGCCCAATGCCCCAGTTTTCTACCACTCCTGGGCGAAAATTTTCAATCACAATATCAGCAGAATCAATAAGTTGTTTAACTAATGCAATGCCAGCTTCGGTTTTGAGATCTATGGTGACTGATTTTTTATTTCTCGCTAATGAATACCACCACAGGGAGGTGCCATCTTTCATTTGGCGCCAATTGCGAATGGGGTCACCACCATTTGGAGATTCAATTTTGATGACTTCGGCACCAAAATAACCCAGCATACATCCTGCGAAAGGGCCTGCAAGCAATTGACCTAGTTCAATTACCCGATAGCCTGATAAGGGTCCATTAGAATCCATGACTAGCCCTCTATTTCTTCCAATAGTTGCTGGCACCACGCATTAACACGCTGGTCGGTGAGTTCGTGTTGACTGTCTTCATCCACAGCCAAGCCAATAAATTGGCTGCCGTCAGGAGTAGCCGCTTTAGACACTTCGTACTCGTAGCCGATGGTGGGCCAGTAACCAATCGCAGTAGCGCCAAGGCCAAGGCATTTGTCATGTAATAGCCCCATCGCATCTTGGTACCATTCGGGATAACCGATTTGGTCGCCACATCCAAAAAAAGCCATTTGCACGCCAGTTAAGTCTAAAGCGTCTATCTCTTCCCAGATATCTTCCCAGTCAGCTTGGAGTTCACCATAGTCCCAAGTGGGGATGCCACAAATGACAGTTTTGTACTCTAACATTACGCTTACTGAATCATCAGCGATGTTGTAGATGTCGACCTCATCAGAACCCAAGATGTCACGAATTTGGTCGGCAATGTCTTCCGTATTGCCTGTGGTAGAGCCAAAAAATAGTGCAATCGCCATGGTATAAATCTCGAACTAGCTAATATGTGTAAGTATAGGTGTAAATGCAGGTGTAAATTAGGTCTGCTAAAAAAAACCTAGGAACTATTCTGAATTCTAAGTCATTTGCTTGGCAGGTTGAATAGCTGTAGGTAAAGTGATGTTGCTTTCCACAGTATTAGTGGCGATTTTATGGCCTGAGGCAACTCAGGCCATTTTTTTATGCACAGGATGTACTGTATGCCACATTAAATACTTATAATTGGCCCTGCCATAGCGTTAACCCACGGTCCTTCAGAAATCACTGGGCCCATGTTATAACCACTGCTAGCACCTTCCATCCCCTCAATACTAATTATGAGTTTGGCTTCTTGCATTAATTGTTGCCAGTTTTGTAAAGACGTAATGCGCTCACTTAATGTCACCTGCATTCGGCCTTCTTTGGGCAACACGCCAAGAGAAATAGGCTCTCCCGAATCTACGATTAACCATAGTTCACACACTTTTCCTACGCCTACTGAGTCTGGAGCGATGGTGTCGATAGACACTTGATGCTGCGCTATGGACGCATTGACGATCCAAGCTGGGTCGTTATTGGTGTTGTACATCACGTAGTTTAAGTCGGGTGATGAATTGGGTAGCGCAACAAGGTTGGCGCTTTTCTGGTCTATGCTAATGATGTTATTCCACGGTGATAATGTCATTACTAACGACAAGGCTAAAGCTGAAGCGCTGATCCCTTGCCAAAGTTTGAGGCTATTAAGCCAATGATGCCAAGGGGATTGGTGCCCTAGTTGCGCGGCAATGCGGGGCCACAGTTCTTTAGGTGCAGCAACTGGCTTAAAGTCATGTAAGCCTGCTTGTACGTGTTCCTGCCATTGGGCCACCTTAACTTGAGTGTCGTGGCTAACCGCCAATAACGCTTCAAACTCAGCCTTTTGCTGTGCATCAAGACTACCCAAGGCATATTCGGCTGCGGCTAAATCTATATCATCTAGTTGGCTTAAATTATATGTGTCAGACATTCTCTTAATCCCAATAATCCGCGTCTAATCCAAGTTTTAACACTACCTAAAGGTAGGTTAAGTTGGGCAGCTACCTGAGGGTGAGCTAACCCTTCAAAATAAGCCAATTGTAAACACTGGCGTTGGTTTTCTTTTAGCTGCGCTAAGCAGGTATGAATTGCTTGTTGTTCTTGTGACAGGCTAACTTGTTTTTCCTGGCTAGGGCCTTGGTCAGCCAGCTGCGCTAGGGTTTCGTCACTAGTGTCGTGCAATTTCTGGTGTTTGTTTTTACGCAATAAATCCAACGCTTGGTTACGCACGATAGCGTTAAGCCAGGTGATTGGTTTAGCTTTAGTCGCGTCAAATTGTTGTGAATTGTGCCATACCTTCACAAACGCCAGCTGCAAACAGTCTTCTGCTAAGTCCCTTTGTTTTAATATACGTAAGGCAAGCGCAAATAGATTCGCATTAGTAAGTTGGTATAAGCGTTTAAGGCTAGGCTCGTGGTGGTTGGCGATTTTCGCCAAGAGTGGCTCGAGTGGAGTGTTAATGGGAAAGTTCCAATACCGTCTTAGTGATGTTAATAGTGAGTTTAAAGTTTAGTCTAAAATTCAATGCCGCGCTGGGCTTTAATGCCATTCCTAAACGCATGTTTAATGTCTTTCACTTCGCTCACAGTATCACATGCTGCAATAAGTCCTTCTGGCGCACCTCGGCCAGTGATGACCAGGTTCATACTAGCAGGGCGTTCAAGTATAGCTTGCGTCACTTTCTCTAGGTCTAGCCAGCCGTGGCTAAACATATAAGTGAGTTCATCCAAAATCAAAAAATTGATGTTCGGATCTGCTAGCAGAGATGCGGCTAGTGCCCATGCCTTTTCGGCCGCAGCTTTATCTGCAGATTGGTTTTGAGTTTCCCAAGTAAATCCAGCACCCATGGCATGGTATGACACTTGAGGCAGTTGACTAAAGAACAACTCTTCACCACATTCCCAATCGCCCTTTATAAACTGCACCACTGCGCAATTATGGCCATATCCTAAGCTACGAGCGAGCATGCCAAAGGCAGAGCTGCTTTTACCTTTGCCGTTACCAGTGAGTAAGACCGATACGCCTTGTTCTTTATCGGCTTGAGCAATTTTCTTGTCGATTTGCTGCTTAACCTTGCTCATGCGTTGTTGGTGTTTTTCGCTACTAACCGGTTTTTTCATGGTGACTATTCTCAACTGCTATCGTCAATATATGCCGCAGTGTACCCATAGGCGTACCGGTCGACAAGACGTATGTTCTAAGATTGATTTGAGAGAGTCGCTTTTAAGTATTAAAGGGCAAAGGATCACTATAAACTGTGACACATATTATTGACATAAACTTCACGGATACCTGCCATGACGCCTCCCGTATCATTGCGACAGCTGTTTTTAGGTGGTGCTCGATCTGGCAAAAGTGGCCTAGCAGAGCAAGCGGCCATAGATAGCGGCTTGGAGGTGATCTACGTGGCTACTGCGCAAGTGAGTCATAGTGATGAACAAGGTAGTATGGCCCAGAGAGTGGCTATTCATAAACACCGCAGGCCAAACCATTGGCGCTTAATTGAAGAGCCTCTAGCTCTAAGCCAAACCCTGTTTGAATTAGACCAAGAACCCTGTTGTGTGCTGGTGGATTGCCTAACATTATGGCTTAGCAACCATCTATGTGCCGAAGGTAGCGATGTGGATACCTTATTGGAACAACTGATCGATCAAGTGAGCCAAACACGCCATCATCTAATCTTAGTCAGTAACGAAGTGGGCTCTGGCATAGTGCCCATGGGTGAATTAAGTCGTCAATTTCAAGACTATTCAGGCCTTATGAACCAGCGCCTAGCGCAAGTGTGTGATGAGGTAACTTTGGCCGTAGCCGGGTTGCCGTTAAGCTTAAAAAGTAGCTGAGTATCTGTATTTACATTTTCACTAAACCTAAACCTTTAAACTAAACCTTTAAATTAACCAGAAATAACTATTATGACTCTTGAATGGATTAATGCGCCACTAGCCACACTTAACACTAGTGCCAAGGAGCAAGGCCTAGAGCGCCAAGGACAACTTACTAAACCACCTGGTTCTTTAGGCAGTTTGGAAGCCATGGCAGTGCGCTTATGCGCGATGCAAGGTGTACAAAAGCCCAGTGTAGATAACGCTCAGGTAGTCGTGTTTGCTGGTGATCATGGTGTTGCTGCAGAGGGTGTGTCTGCATTTCCTCAAGTGGTCACAGGAGAAATGGTAAAGAACTTTTCCCGTGGTGGCGCTGCGATATGTGCATTGGCACGGCAAAATAACGCTGCCTTTGAAGTAGTAAATTTAGGCACTGTAGTTGATCTGTCTGCCATGGAAAACATCGTAGATAATACCATTATGGCGGGCACTGCTAACTTTGCCCAGCAAGCAGCGATGACTTTGGAGCAACTTACACAATCTCTGGCGGCGGGTAAGGCCGCTGTAGACCGTGCAGCAGCCAATGGGGCTACTTTGTTTATTGGTGGTGACATGGGTATTGCCAATACTACAGCAGCCACCGCCTTGGCTTCGTGGGCTACCGGCCAAAGTGTTACCTCTTTGGTAGGTCCAGGCACTGGATTAGATGCACAAGGTGTGACTCATAAGGGCCAAGTGATAGAAGCTGCATTGGCAAAACATGCCGATGCCATGACAAGCCCAGTAGAAGCACTGCGCCATGTAGGAGGCTTAGAAATTGCTGCTTTGGCAGGCGCCTATATACGAGCAGCACAAGTGGGTATGGCTATTTTGGTAGATGGTTTTATTACTACATCAGCTGCTATTTTAGCGTCTAAAATCCAACCTGAAATCACCGACTGGATGTTTTTTGCTCATGCTTCTGCAGAGCCTGGCCATCAAGCGATGATGGCCTCAGTAGGTGCAGACACCATTCTTGATTTGGGCATGCGCCTAGGTGAAGGCAGTGGTGCAGGTGTAGCGCTATCTATATTAAAAAGTGCTTGCGTCACTCATAATGAAATGGCCACATTTGCAGAAGCCTCGGTTTCTGAAAAGCCGGCTTAATGGCAGCTAACCTGTAATGAAAATTAGCTTGCTACGCCACGGTAAAACCACAGAAAACGGTATTTATCGTGGCCATACAGACGTTGCTTTAACTGACCAAGGGTTAGAGCAAATGCAGCAGGCCGTTGCAGGCTTTGACCTGCCTGTAGACTACCTTGTTAGTTCTGATTTACAGAGATGTGCAAAATTTGCAGCACTACTTGCAACTAAAGAGCAGCTAGATAAGCGCTTTCAAGAAATGTCATTTGGTGATTGGGACGGCAAGTCTCGCAGTGATATATGGAGCACACAGCCTGAGGCCGTGAACGCATTTTGGAGCAATCCGATGGAAAGCTCTCCTCCTAATGGTGAATCGGTTTCGCAATTGCAAGCAAGGGCTATGGAGGCGTTTCACGAGCACGTTAAATGCGCCATTGATCTACATTGTGAGCACATGCTAATTGTCACCCATGGTGGTGTAATCAGAGCCATGTTAGGCTCTATTTTACACATGGGAGCTAAAGGCTTATTTAACTTGAACATACCCTATGCAGGTTTGGTTCCTTTACACCTAGTGTGCTTTGACGACGAAAGTGGCCAGCCTGATTATCATATTAGCCTAGATTTTTTCGCTAATTAGGATGTTTTAAATGCTTAAACGACACTATCACGCCTTGGTTTTGGCCTTTCAGTTCCTCACCCGTATACCCGTTTATAAAGTGTTTTCCATAGCTAGTACCATTCCTTCGCCACAAGTGGCGGGTAAGGCGCTGCTGTATTACCCTGTGGTAGGTGCTGTCATTGGGGGCTGGTTAATCTTGTTACCCATTGCTCTAAACTACTTTGGTATTCTAGTAAGCCCACAAATGCAGGCCGCTTTGGTGCTGGTGTTGTGGGTATGGATTACTGGTGGATTGCATTTGGATGGGTTGGCCGACAGTGCCGATGCTTGGCTTGGCGGTTTTGGCGATAAGCAACGCACCTTAGATTTAATGAAAGATCCTACCTGTGGCCCATCTGCCGTGGTGGTTTTAGTGTTGGTGCTATTACTCAAATGGTTGGCTTTAAGTGAGGTGATTACCCATGGCCAAGTAGCCTCCCCTTTATGGTGGTTGATGCTGGCATTAGTGCCTGTGTTGGGGCGGTTTCAGGCCATGCTATTGGTGGTGCATACGCCCTACGTTAGAGGAAAGGGTTTGGGTACAGAGCTTAAGAATCAAGCGCAGGCAAAGTGGGTTTGGTTTTGGTTCGCTTCATTAGTTGCATTCATGCTGTACCAGAACGTCTTGTTATCATTAACCATGTTGCTAACTGTCGGTCTTGGTTATGTGCTTATGCGTGGCTTGATGATGCAACGCATTGATGGCTGGACTGGTGATACTGCAGGCGCAAGTATTGAAGTTGCCGAGTTGCTGGTACTGTTAGTGATATCCATGTCTATTTCAATGGCATTGTAATCCTTGCTTAATGGCGCCATAACTTGAATCGTATTCATCTTTAGTATAAAGCTTTCACCCAGTAGCTTACTCCAAACTGACATAATAGCGGCTCCTCAATATATTGTATAAACCCCGGAGCATGGTTTGATCAGTCGCTATTCCTTTGAGTTTTTCCCACCTAAATCCAGTGCCAGCAGTCTGGCCTTAGATACCTGTCTTGCGCACCTTGCGCCTTGGCAACCAGAATTTTGTTCAATGACATACGGTGCTGGTGGTTCGAGCCAGGCGGAGAGTTTTAGCGCCATTCAGCGCCTACAAAAACGTGGTCATGTTGCTGCTGCTCACATTACCGCCGTGGGTGCTAGTGAAGCCGAAGTTAATCATGCAGCGCAAGCATTTACTAAAGCCGGTGTGGATCATCTTGTGGCCTTGCGTGGTGATAGCCCTAATGGGGAGTTTATCCCCCACTCAAAAGGCTATGCTTATGGTGCCGATTTAGTGGCAGGGTTGCGGCGCTGGTTTGATGGCACGATTTCTGTGGCAGCCTATCCAGAGACTCACCCTGAAGCCAGCAGTGCTAGTGCAGATATAGGGCATCTGGCGTCTAAGGTAGCGGCTGGAGCTAGCCAAATTATGACTCAGTATTGTTATGATACAGATGCCTTGCTCAGGTTTGCTGATCGCATGCGAGGGTTATCTATTGATGTGTCTGACGTACCTGATGTACCTATAGTGGTTGGGATCATGCCTATTCACGATATCCAGGCCATTCAGCGTTTTTCAGCTCGCTGTGGCGCTTCGGTCCCAGATAAAATTGTATCCCAATTTGAGCGGTTGAGTGACTCGAACGATCAATTTCAATTGGCTCTAGAAATTGCCTTAAAACAAATCGATCGATTAGCTGACCACGGGCTTGACCGAGTGCATTTATATACTTTAAATCGCCCCCAGTGGGTGCAAGGAATTTTACATGCCTTGACTGATCCTGGGTTAGCTAAAAGTGCGTAAACACTGTGCATAAGGTATACTGCGCGGCTTAATTATTTGTATTGCAGATTAGCCGCACCATGACTCTAAAAGAGACCCTAAAAACGAAACCTAAAGCCGTCGTCATCTATTCTGGCGGCATGGATTCCTACACCGTATTACACCTCGCTCTGCAGCAGGGTTATGAGGTTTTCGCGGTGTCGTTTAACTATGGGCAACGTCATAGTAAAGAGTTGGATGTAGCGGTAAAAGTTTGCGCAGATTTAGGAGTTTCTCATAAGCTGGTGGATATTACGGCTATCAATCAGTTGTTGCAGGGATCTTCCCTCACATCCACCGAAATTGACATACCCACAGGCGAATACGAAGAAGACAACATGAAGTCTACTGTGGTGCCTAACCGTAATATGATTTTATTGTCCTTGGCTATTGGTTACGCTGTGTCTTTGGGGTCTACCGAAGTGTTTTATGGCGCTCATTCTGGCGACCATGATATTTATCCAGACTGCCGCCCTGAATTTGTTGACGCCATGAATATTGTGTCTGCTATTGCCAACTATGATGATGTGCAAATCATTAGCCCCTTCTTACACCAAAGTAAGCTGGCCATTCTTGAAGCGGGTTTAAACATGGGCTTAGACTACGGCCAAACTTGGACCTGCTACTTAGGCCAAGAAAAAGCCTGTGGTAAATGCGGCTCTTGTGTTGAACGTTTAGAAGCATTTGCTAAAGCAGGCCTCACAGACCCAGTGTCTTATGCGTCTCCTAGCGTGTCTGTCTAATTATGTACTCTATTAAAGAAATCTTTTACACCCTACAAGGGGAAGGCCGACAAGCAGGACGACCTGCTGTTTTTTGTCGCTTTGCTGGCTGCAACTTGTGGACTGGCAGCGAAGCGCGTCGTGGTGTGAGTATTTGTGACTTTTGTGACACAGATTTTGTCGGTGTAGATGGCACCTTAGGCGGCCGCTATACAGCCCAAGACCTAGCTCAGTTGATAGCTAGCTGTTGGCCAGAAGGAATGCCGGGTCATCCGCTGGTGGTGCTCACTGGTGGCGAACCTATGTTACAGGTAGACGAAGCTTTGGTGCATGAATTGCATGACCAAGGTTTAGAAATCGCCATAGAGACCAACGGCACTTTGCCGGTACCTGCGAGTATAGATTGGATTTGTGTAAGTCCTAAAGGCAGCTCCAAAATTGTACAAACCAACGGTCATGAGCTTAAGCTGGTATACCCCCAGCGTCAGGCCATGCCTGAACAGTTTATTGATTTTGATTTTGAAAATCACTATCTACAGCCGTTAGATAAGTCGTATATTGCAACATCTAATGACGATGATAACTATGTGCAACAAACCATCGATTATTGTTTGCAGCATCCCCAATGGCGTTTGAGTTTGCAAACCCACAAAATTACAGGCATCCGTTAATGGAAATCTACAAAGACTTTAGCTTTGATTCAGCCCACTTTTTGCCCAACGTGCCTGCAGGGCATAAGTGTGGACGGTTACATGGTCATACTTTCCAGTTACGTATTGTTGTTTCTGGCCCTGTGGGCGAAACAACGGGTTGGATTATGGATTTTGGCGATATTAAGAAAGTATTTAAGCCGCTTTATGAGCAGTTAGATCATAACTATTTAAATGATATCAAAGGCTTAGAAAACCCAACCAGTGAAGTGATGATACTGTGGATTTGGCAGCAGCTTAAACCGCTATTGCCTCAGCTTTCACGCTTAGAGCTGAAAGAAACCTGCACTTCTGGCTGCGTTTATATAGGTTCGTAACCCATGGCTATTGATGGCTTAACTAATGATGACATTAAACACATTCGTGATCAGGTAAAAACCGTCGCTGTGGTGGGCTTGTCTCCCAAGCCTCACCGCGCCAGTCACCAAGTGGCCTTGTATTTGCAACAGCAAGGCTACCAAATCATTCCTGTTCACCCTCTTCATCAAACCATCTTAGGTTTAACTTGCTACCCCAACCTTGCTTCTATCCCCATGGATATAGACATGGTGGATTGTTTCCGTTCCAGCGAAAGCATGCCAGCGCTGGCCGATGAGGTGATTGCTAAAGGTGCTCAGGTGATGTGGATGCAGTTAGGTATATACCATGCAGATGCGGCTGCCACAGCAAGGGCTGCAGGCATCACTGTGGTGATGGACCGCTGTCCTATAATTGAGTTTCGTAAGTTTTTCTAGCCCACCGAATCAGCGTCCCTAATACGCTCCAGCCTGTTTTGCTCTTCAATAAACGCCTGTTTTATTTCTTCCAGCACAGTATCCACATCAGCAGACTCGGTATCTTCTTCAAAGTACCCAGTGAGTTCAGTATTGGGTTGTAGGTCGCCCGCTTCAAATAAGGCCCACATTTCTTGGGCATAACGGGTGTGGCTAAGTTCGGGTGCATATTGAGCATAGTAGTTAGTAATGTTTTCGACATCACGCTGGTGCATGCTTTGTGCATTATTATTCGCGGCGGCATCCACGGCTTGCGGCAAGTCGATAATGACGGGGCCATGATCGTCAAGCAGTACATTAAACGGCGAAAGGTCACCATGAACTAAACCGGCACACAGCATTCGCATAATGTCGTGCATAAGGGTTTTATGATCTGCTAGTGCTTGTTCTTCAGTCATGGAAACATCGTTTAGGCGAGGGGCTACTTCTCCATCGCCATAGGTGATGAGCTCCATTAACAAAACACCATCAAAGCAACCATATGGTTTGGGTACGCGAACACCTATATCGGCCAGCTTGTACAGCGCTGATACCTCGGCAGACTGCCACACTTCTTCTTGCTGATCGCGACCGAATTTCGAGCCCTTTTCCATGGCACGACCTCGACGGCTGTTGCGAACTTTTCGACCTTCCTGATAGGTTACAGCTTGTTTGAACGCTCGCTTCCCTGCTTCCTTGTAAACTTTTGCACAACGGATTTCAGATCCACAGCGCACCACGAAGACATCGGCTTCTTTACCGCTCATTAAAGCTCGGAGCACTTCGTCGACTAAACCATTCTCGACCAGTGGCAGTATTCGTTTTGGAATTTTCATAGCGCTATTGTACATGAGTTAAATGAGGATGGGACACAGAAGGTGTACGCGTTATGTGCTTAATTTGCTTAGCTGTATTCCATCAACAGTGAAGTTATCGGCGGCCAACCAACGCTGATACTCTGCATTTATAGCTGGCCAATCGGCATCAAGAATAGAAAACCACGCGGTGTCTCGATTTCGGCCTTTGTAGATGGTAGCTTGTTTAAATAGGCCGTCGTGGCTAAAGCCAAGGCGCTTGGCGGCTTTCTGGGAGCCTAGGTTTAAGTTGTCGCACTTCCATTCATAACGACGGTAGCCTAATTCAAAGGCGTTTTTCATCATCAAATACATGGCTTCAGTAGCGGCAGTAGTTTGTTGTAGGGCAGGTGAGTAATTGATGTGGCCAACTTCAATCACGCCCACTTCTGGTTGGATACGTAAATAGGTTGCTACGCCCACGGCTTTGCCGATAGAGGTATCGATGATGGCATAAAACAGTGGGTCTTCTGTTGCACTTTGGCCGGTTAACCATTGTTCAAATTGGGCCTGTGTGGTGAAGGGGCCATAAGGTAAATAAGTCCAAATACGGTCTTCTGTGTCGGCAGTATAGGCCTGCCATAAATCTTCACCGTGGCGTGTTGTATCAAGAGCCTCTAAGCGACAATAGGTACCCACCATGGTTTTTTTGGCTGGATTTGGGCATGTGTTCCAAGTGGGCAATGGAGAGCCAATTTTTTGGCCTAGAGAATTGTGACTGGTAGACATACACACACCTGTATATTGATAAGTTGTGTCATATTAGGTGATCTGTAGGCAAAAACAAACGACTTTAACCTTGAGCCAATACATTGGCTAAAAATGCCCCCGTGGAGTGGCCTATAAAGTCATCGGGAAACGGTGCCCAAAATCGCCACTATCGGGTATAATGCTGCCATAATTTTACACTCACGTGCAGCACCGCTTTTCGGTAACCCTTAATGTTTGAAATCAATCCCTACATCCTAGCCATGAAAGACCTAGCTGAGCGCACCAACGTGCTTAGGGGGTATCTTTGACTATGTTGGCAAACAAGAACGTTTAGTTGAAGTAGAACGTGAGCTTGAACAGCCCGATGTATGGAATGATGCCGAACGAGCTCAAGCCTTAGGTAAAGAGCGCAGCTTACTTGAAGGGGTGGTGAATACCATCGACACCATGGACAGCGGCTTAGTGGATGCCCGTGAACTCCTTGATCTGGCTGTTGAAGAAAACGACGAAGACACCCTAAATGAAGTTCAACCAGAACTTGATGCACTAACCACGAGTTTAGAGAAGCTTGAGTTTAGGCGCATGTTCTCTGGTGAAATGGACCCCAACGCGGCCTTCCTAGACATTCAATCTGGTTCTGGTGGCACTGAAGCACAGGATTGGGCCAGTATTATTTTGCGCATGTACTTGCGCTGGGGCGAGCAAAAAGGCTTTAAAGTAGAGCTAATGGAAGTGAGTGATGGTGACGTTGCAGGCATCAAAAGCGCCACCATTCGGTTTGAAGGTGATTACGCCTTTGGCTGGTTACGCACAGAAACAGGCGTTCATCGCTTAGTTCGTAAGTCTCCCTTTGATTCTAGCAGCCGTCGCCATACATCCTTTGCTTCGGTATTTGTATCGCCAGAAATTGATGACAATATCGAAATAGAAATTAACCCATCAGACGTCAGAGTAGATACTTACCGAGCTAGTGGTGCTGGTGGCCAACACGTTAACAAAACTGACTCTGCGGTGCGTTTGACTCACGGCCCATCAGGTATTGTAGTGCAGTGTCAGAACCAGCGTTCGCAACATCAAAACCGTGATTCGGCTATGAAACAGTTACGTGCCAAATTGTATGAACAAGAAATACATAAGCGCCAAGAAGCCTCCCAAGCCCTTGAAGACACTAAGTCTGACATTGGCTGGGGCAGTCAAATCCGCTCCTATGTGCTGGATGATCAGCGCATTAAAGACCTACGCACCAACGTACAAACCGGTGGTTGTGATAAAGTATTGGACGGTGACTTAGATCAGTTTATTGTTGCTAGCCTAAAAGCGGGTTTGTAAACGCAAACTTGCTATAAAAGCCAATACACAATTAACAACCCAGTAAAACAACATTACCCAATTGCAGAACCTAGACCTATGAATGATACTAACGACAGTTTAATCCAAGACGACAACAAACTCATTGCTGAGCGTCGTGCCAAATTGGCCAAGCGTCGAGAAGCAGGAAATGCGTTTCCTAATGATTTCCGACGTGACAGCTACGCCCAAGATCTGCAAGATGCCCATGGCGAAAAAGATAAACCTGAGTTAGAAATATTGGCCATTCCGGTTAAGGTTGCAGGCCGTATCATCCGTAACCGCGGAGCGTTTATGGAGATTCAGGATGTGTCTGGTCGTATCCAACTTTATGTTAACCGTAAAGGTTTGGCGCCAGAGCAATTAGCCGAAATTAAAACTTGGGATCTAGGTGACATTGTAGGTGTGGCGGGTGTTTTACAAAAATCGGGCAAGGGTGACTTGTTTGTGGATATGACTGATCCTCAGTTATTAACCAAAGCCCTGCGTCCGTTACCAGATAAGCACCACGGCCTTGCTGACCAAGAAATGCGTTATCGCCAGCGCTACGTCGACCTTATCGTTAATGAAGAGTCTCGTAAAACGTTTGTTATTCGCACGAAAGTTGTAGAAGCCATTCGGCAGTATTTAATTGCCCGTGAATTCATGGAAGTAGAAACACCGATGATGCAGGTGATCCCTGGAGGCGCATCTGCTCGTCCATTTATCACTCATCACAATGCCTTAGACCGTGATATGTATTTGCGTGTTGCCCCAGAGCTTTACCTTAAGCGTTTAGTTGTGGGTGGTTTTGAACGTGTGTTTGAAATTAATCGTAACTTCCGTAACGAAGGCTTGTCTACTCGCCATAATCCAGAATTCACCATGTTGGAGTTCTACTGGTCCTATGCTGATTTCCGCGACCTAATGGATTTAACAGAAGGCATGTTGCGCCACATTGCTGAGTCTGTATTGGGCAATAGCACAGTGACATACCAGGGCAGCGAGTATGACTTTGCCCAGCCATTTGAGCGTATTTCAGTGTTTGATTCTATCTTGCATTATAACCCAGACATTAAGGCTGAGCAGTTGGCCGATGAAGCGGGTGCGCGTGTTATTGCTGAGGGTCTTGGTATCCCACTTAAGCCCTACTATGGTTTGGGCAAGGTACAAATAGAAATCTTCGAAAAGACCGTGGAGGATCGCTTAGATCAACCCACCTTTATCACCCAATACCCTGCCGAAGTGTCTCCTTTGGCGCGCCGTAATGATCTTGACCCATTTGTCACAGATCGTTTTGAATTCTTTGTTGGTGGCCGTGAGATTGCTAACGGTTTCTCAGAGCTTAACGATGCTGAAGACCAAGCCGAACGTTTCTTAGCTCAAGTGGCCGAGAAAGATGCCGGTGATGATGAAGCGATGCATTATGATGCAGACTACATAGCGGCCCTAGAGTATGGCATGCCACCCACTGCCGGAGAAGGAATTGGCATTGACCGTTTGGTGATGTTATTTACCGACGCACCTTCTATTCGTGATGTGTTGTTGTTCCCGCACATGCGTCCTGAAGCTAAATAGCTCCATACTAAACAATGGCTCAGTCCATTTGGAAAAATGCACACCTAGACCAGCTTGATGAGGGCTGGCTCAAGGTGTTGCAGCCCTGTTTAAAACACCCGCAAGTTGAAACCTTAGCCACATTCCTCCAAGCTCAGCTAGATCAGCAGATCGACCTCTTACCGCTTCAAAAAGATTGGTTTAATGCGTTTAAATTAACGCCGTTTAATCAGGTTAAAGTTGTGATTTTGGGGCAAGATCCATACCATGGCTTTGATCAAGGGCAGCCCCAAGCCCATGGGTTAAGCTTCTCTGTGAATAAAGGCACCAAAACGCCGCCGTCATTACGCAATATACTTAAAGAACTAACCACAGATTTAGCTATCCAGCCGGCTACCCATGGAGATTTATCCCAATGGGCGCAGCAGGGGGTATTACTGTTGAATACAGTGCTCACTGTAGAACGAAGCCAAGCGGGTGCGCACCAAGGTAGGGGCTGGGAAAGTGTTACAGATGAAGTCATTCGCTCACTGAGTGATCAACGTTCTGGGGTGGTGTTTATGCTGTGGGGTAAGCCTGCGCAAACAAAAGCGGCTCTTATCGATGCTAGTAAACACTGCGTTCTTGAAGCTGTTCATCCGTCGCCTTTATCGGCATATAGAGGGTTCTTTGGTTGTGGTCATTTTTCTAAGGCCAATGCCTATATGGTAGAGCAAGGCCTTAATGCCATCGATTGGCAGCGCACACCGGTATTGGCAGAACCTAACCAAATTCAATTATTGTAAAACCTGCTAAGCTAAGAGTAGTGAAAATACAGGGTTTAAACATGGCAGACACCTCAGAATATCGCGGTTGGCTCTATACCGTGCTCATTGCAATTGATCAGCTAGGTAATGCCTTGGCTGGTGGTTATGCAGATTCAACCATTTCTGCAAGGGTGGGTTACAATGCGCGCCATTCTGTTTCTGTGAGGCAGAATTACTGGCGTCTATTGGAATGGGTGATTGATTATAGTTTCTTGCCACTTGACGGACCAAACCACTGCTACCAAGCTTATCTAGCTGGTAACAATACCTACTACCGAGACGGAAGCGACTTGATGCGAGTGGTCTTGAGCTCTTTCATCTTTTTCAATGCTGTGCCTATCGCCATAGCAACTCGTATTCTAGCTGGGCGTAAAAGCACACACCAACCCTAATGCTAGTTAGAGTTTAATGCGTTCGAACACTTGGGGATCGATTTCATAAGGCAATGGTAATAGGGAAATGACAGTGTCTTCGTGTTCGTGCAAGTGCAGCTGATCTTCTAGTGCCTCTGTACGATTAATCACCGCAGTAAAAGAGTAGGTATTTTCGTCCGTAGAAGCAATGCTGGTGATTCGGCCTACGTTCTTTCGCTTACTGGCATCAATTTGTTGGCCTACTTCTAAAGCCTGATCAGTGGTGACTTGGCCGATAAATATGTGGCGTTTAAGTTTGCCCAAGTATTGCATCCGAGCCACAATTTCTTGGCCGGTGTAACAGCCTTTTTTAAAGTTGATGGCGCCTGTGGCTTGTAAGTTAAGCATTTGCGGCACGTAGCTGTCACTGATGTCTGGCGTGACATAAATGAGGCCTTGATTGATTTGTCTGGCTTCCCAGCTAGATACTTCCGCTAAACTGGCCCCTTGCTCCAGGGTAGCTATGACGTGTGCCTTAGCAGTGGGGTGACAATAGACAATGAATTCGTTGCTGTCTGTGTTATTGGCCCAAGCCAAACCATGTTCGTTTTGAACTGTATCAAGGCGGTTATTTGGCGCCGAGCCAAAAGTGTCTTGAATGCAGGTTATGGCATCGTCGCCCCACACAGCGAAACGGCACCAATCGTTACTGGCGTCCTTAAGTTGTGCTTTAGAGAATACAATGTACTTAGCTAAGGCCTTTTGTACGGTTTCTACCATACTTAAAGGTATGTGCAGTAGTAGAGTATCGGCATGTGCTACTAAATCGAAGTTGGCAATAACATTGCCTTTTGGGGTGCAGTAAGCGCCAGCTTGGCCTAGAGACGGCGTAACTATGTTTACGTCACAGGTGATTTGGCCTTGTAAAAATTTCTGTGCATCTTGGCCGGTTAAGCTGACGCTACCAAAATGATCTAACGGGCAAAAATTAGTCTGTTTCATAGTCTTAAATCATCTAAATAGGGATGCCTAGCAGGCATATGTTGATAGTTTGCGCTAAAATTAAAGCTTAGTGCGCATGGTATGGGTTACGACAGAGGAATTCAATGTTAAATGAAACAGAATTAAAGCGACAGGTTTGGCATAGTCGCCGTGGAATGCTGGAATTAGACGTTTTACTAGGACCGTTTTCGGTCCACGCTCTGCCATTAATTAGTGCCGATCAGCAGCAAATATATGTGCGCCTGCTAAGTCAGCAAGACCCCGACTTGTTTGCCTGGTTTATGGGCCATGGCACCAGTAATGATAAAGAATTAGCCTCTATGGTTAAGCAAGTAAAAGACTATGCTCAGTCGAGCCAAGTTCCAGCTTAAGGCATCCGCACATCTTGCCTATGTCTGTGGTGTGATTTGGGCGGCATTGAGCCTGTGTGGATTGG
>Ga0308019_10000584_pt1 | contig 22673 bp, 16 predicted proteins | sample Neamet284_FD_203135 | JGI IMG/M metagenome (GOLD analysis project Ga0308019, IMG submission 203135) | Marine microbial communities from water near the shore, Antarctic Ocean - #284 | ecosystem: Environmental > Aquatic > Marine > Unclassified | place: Southern Ocean | collected 2014-10-01 | reverse complement strand
ATCCGATTGGCGATACAAGCGTGAAGAACTCCGCCTCATGGTTGAGTGAGTTCACTTTTGACATTACCCACTTCATGTGGGTGACTTCATGAATGGTCACCTTCTCGATTCAATGGGTGCGGCTATGAATGACTTACTTCTTACTGCATCTTTCTCCGATGTAAAAAGTCGAATCCAAGCATTCTCCAAGCAAATTGAAAATGCTACTCTGGTTCACATCCATGCCCCTGCAGATTTATCTGGTTTATTGGCATTATCGATGTTGGAATCCGCTTTTCTTGATACAGGAGTGAAGTATCGTCGTCGTTTTTTACCCTCGCATCAATCTCTTCCACGCGATGAACGAGTTCAACCTGAACTTTCTACCGATGGATTATTGATTTTTATTGATCCCTTTGAGGATACATGGACCCTAAAAGATTTACCTGAAACTGAATATATTCACATCACCCCTCTTTCAGTTACGGTTCGCTTGGGTTCAACTCAATCCGAACGTCGTGGTGCACTTGATGTTGTGGCGCAATGCGCTGCATTAGCAGCAGAACTGGTTCCCAACGGTCAAAAAGTTCGGCTTTTGCGACCTTTTGCTGGCTGCGGGCTGTGGCTTCGTAATGCACTGGATACGACCTTCGACCCAATTCATACCGCTATTCGAGACCATTTGCATGACGAGGGGTCCTTTCGAGTGGTTCCTCTTCCCGAAGTTTCTTCACCAGCCCCTGATATGATTCCAGGTCTTTCTGAACGAATGTTAGTTCGACTTCAGAAAGGCTGGCCAAAGATGGATGCCACCTCTCGCTCCTCTGCATTGAGTGAGTTGATTTTACCAACGCTTGCCGATCCGACTCTTTCGACCCCCCGGCTCGAAGAACTTGTTTGGCATCGACTTGTGATTGGAACATCAAATGTCGATGTAATGAGTCAGGTTTTTTTGGCTGAGAAAGCCTGGCCAGATGATGCAGGTCAAGCAAAAATTCATGCCTCTAAACTCGCCGATACATTTCTCAAAACAGGGCATCTCCAAGAACAAGAACAATCGACGGGTTGAAACATCATAACACTCTCGGACATCCATGGCGATTGAACGTTTGCTTACCGGTAGTATACGAGACCAAGTTCAAGATTTGATGTCGACCGAAGATTTAGTCATAGAAGCATTTCGGGATTTAGTCAAAGATGAACTCAAATCACACATTCGCAACAAAATCGATGAGGACCCAGAGTTAAAAGCTGAAATCAAAGAAGCTGTTACCTATTACTTCCATACCAAGGCACGAACGATTTATTCAGAACTCAAAGCAACTCGTGCAGCGACTCGTCTCGGTCTTCGCCTCTTACCTGATGATTTACAAGGTGAAGTTGGTGAAGCAGTTATTTCTCTTTTCGAGAAGGAACTGGGTGCTCTTCTTGAGAAGGCACTTTGAGGCTCTAAGTAGACGATAAGGCGCTTCTATTATGTGCCATGCGCGCTGCGTTCAATGCAAGGTGAAGTCATGACAGCACGCCCGATATTGTTTGTGCTGATTTTCATCGCTTCGATGATGTCGCCATTGGTTGACACTTTTGTTGGCAATGCAATGGCTGAAGATACAGTTGTATGCTGCGATTCGGCCAGTGTGGAACTGCACTTACTTGGTTCTGCATCCTCAGGTTCAATGTCTCCCTTTTCCCAAGATTTAACCGATACCGTCACCACAGCAACCATCGCCAATGCTATTACTTCCGAAGAAACAGTTGGAAAGTGGATTTTGCCGAATGTTTGGCCGGGTACGATTCCTGCCAATACCTGGGTTGTTTCGATAAAATATGAAGTGAGTGATGCAGCAAGTGCTCAAGTGAATGCTACGGCTACTTTGAAAATTGGAAGTCAAACGTTCAGTGCTGCTACTGATCCTGGAGATTCGATTTTAGCTCAAGGAACAGGTACACTTACCTTTGACATCGAAGTTGATGCCACAACGATTTCTGATAACGGTGCGATTGAACTCACGCTCACTGCCCGTTCGGTTGTGTTTACAATACCGACAGGTGATGCAAAGTTGGAGTTCATGTGGGGGTCTGAAGAAAGTGATTCAACAGTCGAGGCAGAAATACCACTCCTTGACCTCACCCTGCTCGAACCTGAAGTAGAAGGTTCTGAAGTCTACTTTTCTGTGCTCATTGATTCAAATTGGGGAATGGATGTACTTTCAAAATCAGATTCTCTTGAAATGTTTGTTGGGGGGACTGCTCTCACCGGCGACCCAATTGAAACAACACACGATGGTGGAGTTCGTGTTACTTGGACTTGGGAGGGAGCCAAAGGCGGCATTGAAACAGTGACCGTGGAGACTCGACTGACCATTGAAATTGGTGATGCATCACTCACTGGCTCGACCGCTTTCGAAATTGAAACTTTTGATTCTTCGGGTGGAACGGGCACCTACTACCCACCAGATGAACCATTGAAGACGAATGGTGATGGAAGTCCTCTTTCTGTCACAGGTGTTTTCTCTCTTGAATCATCAGATAACGGAGTCAATCTTGAACGTGAAACCCGAATTGAAGTTGGCGGCGAAATGGCATTTTGGATGCGTTGGGGCATGGATCATCTTGGTGATGAAGTGACGACGCTTTCCCCAGTACTGAAAAGTTTTGATGCGGGAGGTGTGGGGGATGATGAGCGTGTGAGCCGTTCGATTGAACAAATTGAAATCATAGAATTTGAACGTCAAATGTTGAGCACAACCGGCTCTGGTTTGGCTTCCTATTACCTCAGCGTTGGACTTGGATTGGACGTTGAAGAATTACTCGCATTCAAAACGAAAGATTTCGACACCCTCTCGATTAAAGTAGATTTGAATGGGGAATTTAATGTCGTCAACCACCCGGTCACTTTGATAATTTCATCATCGAAAGTGATTGCAAATGGTGAACGTGTTCAGATTATTGGCAGTTTTATAACAGCTCAACCATCCCCATTGTGGAGCGAGTATTCCCTCTCTTTGAGCGGTTCCACCACAGCCTTTACTTCCTTTGCAGGTGCTACAGTTGATTCTTCTGAATCAGTTTCACTTCGTTATTCACGCCTACCGTGGGGTGAATCACTCACATTGGAAGGCGAGAATATCGACCAAGACGATCAATTCCGAGTCATGGCATCTCCAACGAATTCCCCTATTCACAGTCCTCTCCCTCTCCTCCTCTTGGTTATAGTCGGTCTTGGAATCGGTTTCATGCTTGCGTTACGCTTTGCCAAAAACCGTAAAAGAAAGATGTTGTATGTTGAACTCATTTTGATTCCTCTTGTTGCATTGATACATTTCATTGCCTATCCCCCTCTGTTCGTCGGTGGGGCGGTTGGAACGACCGTCCTCATTTGGTGGGTGACAGCCGCCACGAGTCCACGTTCGCGGAAAACCCTCGTACAAGAAGCAATAACGCTGACAACACCGATTATTCCTTGTCCTTCTTGTGCCACTCCGAATCCGGTCGTGAGTCAAGAGCGCCCTCTGCGATTTGCCTGCGTAGGTTGCGAACGGGTCATCAAAATCGTAGCCTAATCAAAGTTTGAGTCCTTTGAGGGAACTGACCAATGAATTGGCTTGCTGATAATCCGTTGGTGAAAAGTATCCAGCGAATTCGCCATCAGAATGTACGGCTACAACAGCCTGAGGTCCCCTCTTTTGAATATCTGCAAGAACCATTTTGAGAGATGTACTGAGTTCAACTTCGAGAAAATCCATTTCCATCCATTCTGAACATTTTGTTGTATTTGAATCGACATTTTCTGCAAACGCCTTGAGGAATTGCCGATGTCCTATGACACCTTTGGTTTTTGAATCCTCATCAAGGACCACGAGTATTCCTCCCGAAATAGTAAGGAGTCTCCGGGATGCCTCAGCCATCGTATCATCGATGCCAATGGTCATGTGTTCATCATCAAGGTCCAAATCTGCTACTGTCTTCGACATGCTCGCCACTGTTCTGCGGTTTGAGTTTCGACCTATCATCCTTCCCTTAAAACAAAATTCAAGAATGTGTGAATATGAGGGTTGAACTGTCTATGACTCGAGCATAGCCGATTCTTTCGAGTTGAACCATTGTTCCTTCTGGATATGAATGCGATTCGAGCATCCCTTCAATGTGCTTCACTTCACCATCTTCGGCTATGAGAAGCGTAGCATTGGTTGAACTTGACTCCGGCAGCCAATGGATAATTGGTCGTCGGTCGTTTCTTTCAATCGAACCAACACAAGCTGCCTTTCCTGCAATCTCGACGTTAGCAAAACCCTTCAGTCGAACTTCGGATTTCATCATATCTTCTTGTTCAATCCAAATCATTTTACTTGATACATCAAACTCACGCATTCCACGACTGGCATGATTTGGATGAACCTCCACTTCGATATTATTCGGATGTTCACCTTCAATCTTTATTTTTTCAGGCTGGCGGATGAATGCTAAACGAGGTGCATCATCATCGATACTTTTGGTATTATGAGAATACAATGTTGAAAGCGGAACCGAAATATCCTTCTGCGTCACACCCAATTCAACCCAAAAGTCACGCAATGCATTCGCAGTGATTCCTCTGTTTCGCAAAGCGGCAATCGTCGGAAGTCGCGGGTCATCCCATCCCGAGAATAATCCCGCTTCGATATCTCTCCGCATTTGCGAGGTTGAGAATCCACCCCATTCGTGAACCTTTACCCGACCCCAATACGTGGTTTCAGGATAGGTCCAGCCGAAGTGCTCATAGAGCAAAACTTGCTTTCGAGTCGAATCCATAAGGTCCTTTCCGCGAATAATATGAGTGACCCCTTGAATCTTGTCTTCGACAGCACTTTGGAAATCAAGAAGCGGCCAGACACGGTACTTTGAGCCAATGGATTTGCGCGGGTGAGGATGTTCAGCAGTGTTTTGTATCCTTAATGCTGGCCAATCTCGGAGGGCAGGGTTTTTCAAATCCATTGCGGTTTTTACCCGAACAACTGCATCACCAGGGACGAAGGTTCCATCAGTCATCTTTGTCCAGAGTTCAAGATTCAAATTGACATTATTATCTCGGCAAGGGCATTCAGTTTTGCTCACTCTACATTCCTTGAATGCTTCTCCACTGCATCGACAGACATAGCCAAATCCTTTTTCCAACATCAACGTAGCATGTTCGTAATAGTGAGGCATTTGCTCACTTGCAATCACGATACGATGTGGTTTGAATCCAAGTAGCCATTCAGCCTCCTCAGGAATTTGCTTGTATGCTTCTGGGAGTGGTGGCTTAACAACGGTGTCTGTATCATCAAATCGGAGAATCAATATCCCATCCCATTCTTTGGCGTAATTGCCATTGATGACAATTCCACGTGCGTGTCCAAATGAGAGTGGGCCGTTGGGATTTGGAGCAAAACGAAGCACAACTTTACCCTTGACTGCATTTTTGAGTTCAGGGAGGCCCTCACGCCGTTCTTTCTTTTCTCTTTTTTCGAGGAGATGCGGTGCTTCCGTTTCCAAAAGAGCCTGAAGAGCAGCAATACCTTGATCTGCTGCCATCTGATTTGCCTCAGCCACGGCCTTGGCAATCAAAGGAGAGATAATTTTACCATGTTCTCGCAGGTCACTTCGACTTCCCATAAGACGGCCGATAACTGAACCCGGGGCTGCTTTGCCTTCGTATTCGATTGCATTTTGCAATGCGAGATATCTGAATGAGGCGAGCGTCTCTTCATCGGGTGTCCAAGTCATGGGGCTCAACCTTTCCTGTAGCCCTTGCTTCATCAATTGCTCGCTTGAGGATACAATTTATTGTCAAAAAAGTGTCTTTTGATTCTCATCTATAAAGGGGCGCTTAGGTGGTTCGACTCCATACATTTCCAACCATGCTCTGGATACAGTTTTCCATGACCATCGGAGGGCTGGGTGTGGATTTGACTCACGCAGTAAGTCTGGTAACGCGGCTTTGGTATTTGGATCACTTGGATAGCCAGAACCTAACGGGAAACCGATTTCCTCGGTCAGTTGTTCGATGATACGGTCTCGTTGAACCTTCGCCAAAATACTTGCCATTCCAACAATTGGAAACGTGGAATCAGCCTTATGTTCTGAATGAATGGTTGAATCCGGCCAAGGCCACTGAGGCATTCGTGCAGCGATTCTGTCGGTGAATCTCTGTTCATTGACATCGCAGGCATCGTTCAAAACAGTGAGTGGTTCAGGTACTTGTTGCCGAATTTCTATCAGTGCTTCAGAAAAGAGTTCAACTTCAAGGATATTTAGCCCAGTCGTTTGAACACCATGGTCCACGCGTTCAGGCTCACATACGATCAGTGAAAACTTCCATCCCCGTTCTTGTGCTTGGAAATGGAACCATTCAACGAGTTGAACACGCTTTTTGTGCGTGAGGTCTTTTGAATCCTTGACCCCATGTTCGGAGAGCATGTTGATGTCAGTTGCTGGGATTGCTACTGCGCCTACAACCAATGGACCTAGGACCGGACCTCTTCCCGCTTCATCGATTCCAACATGCCACATGATTTCACCTAAATATCAAAATCATCGGAATCATCTGTGGGTAAAGTTACAGATTGTGGTGGACTAGGCTTGGATTCAACAGGTACGTTCATAATCGATTCGAGTGTTGTATTCCCTTCATGTTGGGTCGATACTTTACCTGCTTGGATGTCATGAAGCAATAAATCATCAGAAGAGCGCAATTCGTTCGAACTGTGGAATTCTAATACTGTATTTGCAGCTTGGGTTAATGTTGGGTTTACTGGTTCACTCGCGACCTTGTACGAGCCTGCACGAGTTTGGAATGCTTCTTGGAAATGTTCCGGACGTACTTTCAATGCTGTGTCTTCTGGGATTTCTTTTTTGGTCTCATTGAATTTCGCCATCCAGTCACCAACATCCTCAGGATTTTTTTTCTGATACATTTCTTCTTGTTGTTGCCGTTCAAGTGTTCTTTGCTTTCGCGATGAAATTGATTTGAAGATAATAGTTCCCGAAAAGAGAACGGCACATATCATCAAAAACCAAGCCTTGAAAATTTCCACACCTGTATTGAATGCTGCACCAAAATCAAAGGAATCATCAACCTCAGTGTCTTGCCAAGGGATTCCTTTGTAGTCGCCTTTACTGGTATGGATAAAGAGGGTGTCCGGGTCAAATTGCGAACGAACGGTAGTATTGATCCATACCGTACCGTTGCTTTGTTGGTCGGCGGGTAAATCAACCCAAGCACGAACTGTAAAATTGTAACCAATTGGTATGCCACTCACCTCAAAAGAACGAGGGTTTTCGATATCTTCTTCATAGATGGCAAATATTGGAGGGATGAAGGACATATCGATTGAGTGTGACGATTGTAATTGCACCAATAATCCGTCAGCAGTGTTTCCATCATTTCTGAGTGTCATGGCAATGGAAAGCCGACCCCTGCTGTCAACTTCTTCGGTGATGTTGGTGAATACCCATTTGATGACTGGAGCTATTTTCACCGGGACACTGGCAATACCAACGACTGTATCCGTGTTGAGCAACCGGATTTCAACAACGATGTCTCCCAATTCAAATGCGGATGCAGATGAGTTTGCTGTAATATTGAGTAGGTCGATTTCAAGTAAACTATTCGGTCCAAGTTCGATGGTCGATACAAGGAGTTCAGCGTCGACAAAGTCTGGAATTTGAGTGATTGTAAACTCGTAACTATCGACCGCATTTCCTGTATTCTCAAGAGATACTCGAGCATCACATGATGTATTTGGTAGTAGATTCTGACATGAATTTGTTAACAATTGAACAGACCCACTCCGTAGCCAATCGATCGAGGCACCGACATCAATGGTCTGCATTCGGGCCAAAGCACCGTCGGCAAAAACCCGTATTCGAATGTCGATTTCACCCGAGTATTCAAGTGGTGCTTGGAATCCAATTTCGATGGTTCGTGATTCATTTGGTTGGAGAATAACGTTTTCTAATCCACCGAAAAGAGCCACTGTCCAATCATCAACTGTGATTCGGTCATCGATGGAAATGCCTCCAATTGGTTCACCGTTTTGAGAAATTGCCTGTAGTTCAATATTAACCCGATTTTCTGTATTTCCATTGTTCCTGACCACAACTGGAATTCTGTCGTTCCCTCCAGGTTTAATCAGTAAATCATCACCTGTGCCATCGATGGAGACGTTGTAAAAAGCATTCATTAACAAATCAAAAGACCATTGTGAAATCGCACCATCAATTCCTGATACAGCCTTTAACTGAAAACGAGGTCCTGTGTTTGAAAGTGGAGCACCATCAAGAATTGGCGGAACATCAATCCACAGAGATACATAGGTCAGTGTGTCTGGTTGAAGCGTTTCAAAAGCATTCACCCCTTGAGTCGAATCCATTGACCACCCCCAATTCCATCCCGTTTGAGAATACAAATTGAACATGATATCATCTGCCAAAGTGGCATTATTTGTGACGTTCATGGAAACTCCAGTTCTTGTTCCCGGCGTGACGATGAAGGTTGAGACTCCCTCTGCACCAAAGTTTAGATTTGAATACGGTGCAACTTGAGCTTGAAAGTTTTCAAGTTGATACCAGGTCGGATCGTTTTCAGATGTAAAATTTAATGTGAAGTTATACAACCCAAAAGGGGCACTTGCATCGGCAGTGAGATTGAATTTTACCTGTCGCAAATAGCCACTTTCGACAAATTTTGAGTGTGGTAAACCGGTTGCTACGAGACCGCCGACTTCCGACTCCAGTTGAAACGAATAGGTGTCGTCGATGTCACCCGTATTATGGAGCGTAAACAGCACTTCAACAAGTTCATTTTGATGAAGAGTCAATTGATTGAGTCCAACCACATCAAGTTCACCATTTCGTGCATGAGGCGGTGTAGAGTCGGTTCCAGCAACTGCGAAAGAAACGATTGAATGCATCAAGATGAGCATAACAATGACCACTCTGCGCATAGCCGGTCCATGTGGTCGAGCACTTCAACGTCACTCAATTCATGCCTCACATAGATTCGTAGTCTTCATGAAGCAGATGCATCTCGGCATGCTATGGCACCACCTTGGCCCTTTGGGAAAAAGAAGCAACCTCAAATGCTTGATGAACCCGAACCACAACCGATTATGTATCGTAAAAATTCACAAGTCTCCGAGGAAATTTTAACCGACAATTCCCATCGCGAATCAGCCGATTATAAGGCAGCAGTATCCTTGTTTGGTAACGGTGAAACGACGGTGAAACGCGCCGAAGAGCAATCTCAATTCTATGAAGGTATTGTAGATTCTTCTTCATTACCTGTGGCTACTGAAGAATTCAAATGGGTTCATCATACCGATGGCTATCACTACAAACAATTTACCAGTGGTGCCTTTGATTCTGTTGCTCATCAAAAAAGCACTGATGGCACGTATACACCTTACCAGTCCTAAACTGGGTCTGGAAGTACTGACTGTAATGCTCCAATATCAAACTCTGCTCCATTCAAAGGCACCCGTAATTCGTAGTGTGCGCTCACTGCAGGGTCCATTTCACCAAAGCAACCGACGTGAACATTGTCGATGATTACTTTTGCACACCGTCCAGTTAGCCAGGGTCCCATTGTACCTTTCAATGGTTCAATGGTGTATTCTTTTGCCCCAAGGTCTCTCAAAAGTGCTTGAATACGCCCTCGTATTGCGGCAAAGCCACCGCCTTGTTCTGCGATTAAGAAAGCAAAGCGTTCACTGTTTTTATGGTCACGAATCACAGTTCCCAATTCATAGACTGCTTGGGGTAAGTCATGATGACGATTTGATGCCATCAAGCGAAAGAGACCTGGTAGGAGATAGTGTCGTAGCAATGTATGGTCAATGGTAATCGGGTTGGTAATACGGGTAACCTCTCCCATAGGAGGCCATCGCATCGCTTCAAATTGGTCAATGTCATTTGATAAAGTAAGAGATTGAATTTGCATCAATCCAAGGCCTTGGAGAGATTCTCTCAGGCGGCGGCGGATTTGGCTATCTTGTCGAGGTATAGCAGTGAGGGGTGCCTTGGGGACATCGTTTCCTAGATCCTCATAGCCATGCCCAATTGCAACATCCTCGACTAAATCAATAGGGTGAAGAATGTCAAATCTCCATCGCGGCATTGCGATGGTAAGAATCGTGTCACCTTCGACCACATCAGACATTTTCGTGACTTCGGGGGATGTGAATTCAGTTGCAGGCTTTCGACCCAAATATTCTCCACCCATTCTGTTGATGGCCGAAGAAATCTCCTCATCCGTAAGGCTGCGGCCAAGCAACCCATCAAGGAGCCGTTGAGTCACTTGATGTTCAATTGGTTCTGGGTGAGGCAGGTGTTCAACCGTCCCATTATATCCAGTCACTTCGACTGATTCAATAATGCCCCCACGTTCTTCAAGCTGCAGTGCAATGAGCGTTAAACTTGATTCACATGCACGTCGGTCCCAACCGGTAACATCAATGAAGAAGTCTTTTGTTGTATGACTTACAGTTGTTTGGCTTCCATTGATAATTGGCGGGAATGAAAGAACATCATTGTTCGCGTCAAAAATAATTGGATAAGAGGTCATGCCTTCGAGTAAATGAGCAAAGTCAACTCCCTTTGGGTGTGTTGTTAGAATCTCATCAAGCGTCATATCCTCGGTCATCGCCAGCGGGCAGAAAGCCGTTGAACTTGGTACCGCTTGGACACGGAAAGGAGGAGCGATTTTGGCAAGATCATGAACGCCAATCGATGCTCTTCTCCGACCTCTACCCAAAGCGAAATGCAACTTTTCTTGGTGGTCCATGAGCGCCTTGATGAACTCATCTTTTTCTTCTTCGGTTCTTCCAGTCTCTACATTTCGCACAACTGCTCCTAAAATAACCGGCCGGATGTGTTCAAGTTCCGCATCGACAGTCATCTGAATTGAGCCTGCGTTTACATCAAGACTTGGTTCGCTTTTGGCACCATGTAAAAATGGACGAATCGCTTTCGCAAGTGTTTCTCCTGACAAAAGGTCGGGACGGTCAGGAAATATTTCGATATCGAGGGTGTTCTCATCACATGTGTCAATATCGGTACCCAGTAAAGGTAATTGAATCGCCATTTGTTCAACATCATGCTGCAATCCATGTTGAGCCAAGAGTCGGCTCAGAAGTTTTTGTTCAATAGAGATTGTTGGCATATTTTCACCTCAACGTGCAAACCAATGTGGTAGTGGTCGGTCATAACCGACGAGTCGTAGTCCACTGATGGCTGCAGTTTCATAATCTAGAGCACGCAAATGTTGGCGTTGAAGGTGCTCAATAGAATCAAGTCCAAGTCGTTTGAGAATGCCCGTGAGTTCAGTCGATATACTTTGTAACCAGTGTGCTAAATCATGTGGGTCTTGCATTGGAACTTCACAGCAAACTACACTGATTCCAGAGGCGCAGAGGATTGCCAAATCTTGTCCACTTGCTGAGAGGCCAAGTAACATTCCAGTTTGTATTGCTGTGTCAGATAAATGGGATGTAGTAGAACGGCCAATCATGGGAAGTGCAGCGGCTTCAGCCATTCCTGAACCGTCTTCAATCCGGCTGATTGCCAAATCAATATCATGGTGGGCTGAGCGAACATGCAGTGATTCGACACGGGATATTGCGTTGAGGAAGGATATCGGTTTATCCATACCAAGCATTGTGCGTGTTGCAACGATAAATCCATCAATCTCTTCGGAATTCATCGCAGGTAAATCGTCAAGGTCGACGACCATTCCACTGCTGTGTTCCAAGAGTTCCGGGGCATCTGCTAAATTTGATGCATCAATGAAAACAAAATCGATTGGACGAGGTTGTTCTCGTGTGATAAACGGTTGCTTTGACAAAATTTGTGAAGCAAGAGGGTCGCTTTCATCAGGCATTATGAGAAACTCACCACTCGAAACAAGTGGGAGAAGAGGTAAAGGGAGAGCAATCGGTGATTTTCCCCCTTCGCCATCTGCAACCAAGACAACTGTGTCGCAAGTTTGGTAGACAGCAGTGTGATGCAAATCTCCAGCAACTAAACCAATGCTCGACAAATCTGAAGTCGAGACTGGAGGTTCCGGTGCTTCAACCTGAAGCATTTCCGAAGGCACCAAACAAGCGGCGTCCTTTGGGATATCCAATCCAGCATTATCGAGTTCGGAATTGATGGATTTGACTTCTGCAGCAGTAAGCAGTCTTTGGGTTACACCAGCGGGAAGCCGACTCGGATATCGCCCATTTATGACGATTTTACCACCGGACATACCAGCACCAGGGTCTGTGCCTACATCGCCATGGATGACGATGAGGCCATCTTTCATTCCGCCCCCAATACGTGCGCCAGCTGAACCGCGAATCACCAAAAGTCCGCCTTGCATCAAAGCACCGGCATCGTCGCCAACGCCATCCATGATGCTGATTTTTCCGCTGCGCATTGCATATCCCGAAAAATCACCAGCCATTTGTTCACAGACAATCGTATTGCCACGGTTACCAGCACCGAGAAATGCGCCAGTATCTCCCTGAATTGTGAAATTACCGCCACTACCAAAAGCAGCAATCCATGAACCAAGAACTCCGAGAGCTCGCATTTTCGAACCGAGGGGTAGGTTCGGGCAGAGACCAAGTTCGCCGTTTTTGGGTACGGGGTCGCCTGCACTGGTCCAGCCAATACGAAGTATTGCATCTTGTTTGGCAGCCTCAATCAACCTCGGGCCGAGTTTCTTGTTGATATTGAAAGAGCGTTCAACAACCTCTCGTGGTTCGGCCATGATGATTGCCTGTTGCTCCATATCCTAATAGCCTCCCGTAACAAAAGTTCAATTTTTCATGTTTGACTTATGAGTTAAAAGAACCGAAGCGATTTTTTCACAATTTCAACGATGTGTTAATAGAGGGTCTTCAAAGGCAGGTATAATGAGAACCATGACAGTTAAGGTGGCCATCAATGGATACGGTACAATCGGAAAGCGGGTTGCAGATGCAGTCGACGCCCAAGATGATATGGAAATTGTAGGTGTGACGAAGACACGCCCTGCGTTTGGTTGCGACTTAGCCGTTCGAAAAGGTTACCCACTTTTCTGTACTTTTGATGATGCCGAGCGTATTGCATCCTTTGCCGAAGCAGGCTATACTTGCCATGGTGGCTTATCTGATTTACTTGCGCTTGCAGATGTTGTTATCGACTGCTCTCCTGGAAAAGTTGGTGCTTCCAACAAAGCAACCTACGAGCAAGCCGGTGTGAAGTGGATCTTCCAGGGTGGTGAGAAACATGAAATGACAGGCATGTCCTATACTTCATCAGCCAACCACATGGAGAATATGAATGTCTCAGGCACTCGTGTAGTTTCATGCAATACGACTGGTCTTTCACGAACATTAGTCCCCTTGTATAACCACTGTGGTGAATTGAAAGTTGAATGCACCATGATTCGAAGAGCAGCAGACCCTGGAGAATCAAATAAAGGTCCAATTAACGCCATCAAACCTGTGTTGAAAGTTCCATCCCACCACGGTCCTGACGTCATGACCGTCAAACCTGAAATCCAAATCAATTCGATGGCTGTTGCAGTTCCAACCACCATTATGCATGTTCACGTCGTAACTGCAACTTTGCCAGAAGGCCATGGCTTGACAACCGCTTCAATTTTAGAGATGTGGTCGAACAGTCCTCGTTTGGTCATCATGAATGGTGCTGAAACTGGTATTACAACGACTGCTGAAGTGATGGAATTTGCACGAGACATTGGACGAAAATGGGGCGATTTACATGAGATTTTCATCTGGGAAGATGGTGTTAAACTCGAAGGGAATACGTTGTATTATTTCCAAGCAATTCATCAGGAATCTGATGTCATTCCAGAAAACGTCGATGCCATACGTGCATTGATGGGTATCGAAGAGGATTGGCTGGTCTCTGTTGCCAAAACAGATGCTGCCATATCAAAGTACAACAATCTTTGATTGTGTGCCCCTAAGGGGCACAGACAAGCGGCGTTTTGAAAAGGGTAATTGATTACGATTGCTCATGCAAGACATCCGACGGCCGGTCATCATGCTTTTCTTGCTTCTCTTGACTTCTTTGGGTCCAGTGCTCCAAACCGACACTTCGACACAGATGCTAACGCCTCTTGACGAGGGTGTCGTCCCTTCACAATCCGAGCGTCTTCAACTGGCATCAACGCTATGGGAGGCTACTGAACCAATTCCGTTTGCGAATGTGGAACTACGCTCATCGACGGGAATGATTCGTATTCAATCCGGTGATTTCGACCCTTTGTTCTCAGATGGCCCCGTCTTGGATGCGCATTTCACTGACTTCAATGATCCTGTTCAAACGGCTTTTGCAATCATTCAGTTGCATGAGCATGATGGTAACATACTCGAACAATTGATGAAGGATTATTCCATTACCCCTTTGGACTTTATCGCTGACGAAGGTTGGTTGATTCGCCTCCCTTCACCTCCGCTCTCATCCCTTGAAGCACTACTAGGCGATGAACGAGTTCGTTGGGCTGGCGTTCAACATCCTGGATGGCGAATGCATTCCTCGCTCCTTGAACCGACATCGACGACTCATTTGGCACTTGTTCCCTCGTCTGACCTTGCGGTCGGCGGTTTGGATTCACTCAGTCTCGATTTGATTAAGATGGGAGCGAAAGAAGCATGGTGTGGTATCGGGTTGTGTGAAGTACACTATGATGCTGATTTCCAATCACTTCTCCTCAACAACATCATGAATGATGGCCGTATTATCTGGACCGAACCCACGACTGGATTTGTTTTGCATAACGCTGTTGCCGGTGCAATTATCGGTTTGAATGGTGTTGCAGCCAATGCATCATTTACCCTTGATGGCTCTGGCGAGATGATTGCGATCACTGATACTGGATTGGACCAAGACCATCCCGATATCATTGGTCGTGTTGCAGGAGTCTACACAAATTTTGGACTCGACCCTTCGCCTTCTGATTCCAATACTGGCCATGGGACGCACGTGGTTCTTTCGGTACTTGGTGATGGCACAGGGGATGCTTCAGCACAAGGGATTGCACCTGGTGCAAGCCTTGTCATGTATGCTCTTGAGCATGACCCAACTGGTGTATTTGGACGTCTTGGATCAATCTATGACTTACTCAACGATGCACAACAAAAAACTGCTCGAATCGCCATTAATGCATGGGGGTCAAATGGGAACTATGGACACTATACCGCAGATTCTAGGTCTGTCGACCTTCTTGTAAATGATAAAAATACTGTACTGCCTTTATTTTCAGTTGGCGACCGAGGTAGCCAAGGTGCATCACAAGTTTCTGCCCCGGCTACTGCAAAAAATGTGCTTGCGGTGGGGACCTCTCAAACGGGTTCATTAGCCGGTAGTGTTGCAAATATTTCGAGCCAAGGCCCAAGCCTTGATGGCCGAATAAAGCCAGATATTGTAGCACCTGGAATGAACATCTGTTCAGGAATGGCTGAAGAAGCAAAATCACCAGCAGGTTGGGGATGTGCAACTGGAACACATGCAGATGGAAGTAGTCTCTACATTTCACTCTCTGGCTCATCACATGCTACAGCAATCGCCGGCGGTACTACCGCATTGATTCGAGAATTCTTGCGTGAAGAGATGGGCTTGAATTCCCCCTCTGCTGCACTCATTAAAGCGACAATTATCAATGGAGCAACCGATTTAGGTACTCCTGATATTCCGAATGCTCAAGAGGGCTGGGGTCAAATTGACCTCGAGCGAACAGTCTTGCCGATGGATGGTACCACGCCACTCAATACCTTTTTCGACCAAAACAAGCAACTAAATGCAGGGTTTGGGTTGCTCTATTCATTCACACTCGACCCAAGTCATGGCATTGATATGACCCTCGTTTGGTCAGATGAGGAAGGAAGCGCAAACGCTGCTCAATCGAGTCCTCGTTTGGTAAATGATCTTGATTTAATTCTTATCGACCCATCTGGAAATGAATGGCTTGGAAATGATTTTTCATCTGGATTTTCGACTGAGGGTGGAACTGCAGATTCCGTAAACAATGTTGAACGGATCAAAGTAGCCCCTGGCGTCCTCACGACTTCTGGACAATGGCAGGTAAAAGTCGTTCATCGAGGTGGTACAACTCAATCTTTTGGATTGGTTATGGTTGCTGACGCAACTCCAACCCCCCAATCCGATTTGGCAACATATAACGGCAGCATTGTTCCTTCTTCCGTTGAACCATTGAATAATGATCTCATTACCCTTCAATTAAGTTGGATTAATCAAGGCACATTGGCTTCAAATTCATTCCATGTGACTCTTGAAGACCTTACTACAAACGAGACCTTGTTTGATGCAGATCGTTCAGGTCTGGGAGCAGGTCTCGTTGATTCGTTCTTGCTTCAACATCAATTCACGACCACAGGAACGCATTCGATTCGTCTTAGTCTCGATACTCTAAATCAGGTTTCTGAGATGAATGACGGTGCTAACGGCGTAAACAATAATATCTGGACTCAAGAGATTGAAGTCACAGCTCTGGGTGTACGAGTTGTCGCCTTGGATGCTGAGGGTTTAGCACCCACATCACCCGAAGATAGAGCCAATTCCTCAATGAATATATTTGATGTTCTCAACGATACGGGTATGGATATTCCAATTCATATCCTTCACGAAGGTACTGGGCAACAAACGGTTACCATTTCGGTGACTAATGTGCAAATGCCACAACCTGGTCGGCCAAACTTTTTACTTCCACCTGAAGATTTATGGTCAAAGTCAGTCTCTGAAACCGGCCCTTATGTGGTTGAAGGTCTGGGCGAAATTGGCGATTTCAAAAACCTCACTATCCATATAGAGAATGAATATGCCGACCTCTCCGATTCTTCCAGTCCACGTTATGCACGTGCCGGAACATTCGTAGTAGATATCACAGCACGCTACCAATCACAACCGACTGTATCTCACACTCAGCGCATTACAATCGTAGTACCCGAAGTGAATGCAGTCAACATTGGTGCCGCAGGAATCACCGGTCTTTCAGCCGCTCCAGGTGACTCGACTGGATTTGTTATATCTGTCATGAATATTGGTAATACTCCAGGCCAATACATCGTATCTTGCACTTCTGAAAACCGCTGGCAAGTTATGTTGGGCTCTTCAAATTCTTCGACTATGGAATTTGAACCGTTGAACATCAAAGAATCACTTCCGATGTATATTCAAATCTTTGTTCCACCTGTTTCGAACGGAGTCCCAGTTGCCGGTTCAAACGATACGGTGACATGCTGGGTCAATTCACTCAACGATGCAGAGATGAATTTCACTCAGTCAGTTGATGTTTTGGTTCTTTCACAGGAATCTTTTACCAGTGATTTGTATGATGACCTCGGGCCAATCGGCCCCTCAGCCATCAATCGAAATGTCATGGTTGATACGGGTGAACAAGTCAGTCTTAATTTGACCATTGAAAACACTGGGAACTTAGCAATTGATTTAGATGTGAAAATACAACCATCGAATCCGTTGTGGCCCATTCAGGTTTTGTATCAAGATCAACTTGACAGCCGACTCATTTCCTTGTCTTTGCAAGGTGGTGAAGTTACAACCGTTAATTTTGTCTTAGGAATCCCTCCAGTTGCCGAAGAAGGCGAAGCAAATACTTACGAAATTCGTACCGAACTCAATGCTCAAGCATTTGTTTCGAACACCACAATTTTGAAAGTGAGTGATGATCTTTCCTTGGAACTTACCGGTCCTTCAACCGGGGTTGTTGAGACCATTATTTCCTCTGATTTTTCATTTGGAGAATTTCAAGTTACGAACACGGGTAATGCTCCATTGACCCTCAATTGGAGTCATGGACTGGCACCAGATGGGTGGGTCGTTGGTTTCGCAAACCCAAGTACCTACATTGAACCAAGAGAAGAACGAACAGTTCGTCTCGGATTTATCCCTCCTGCAAATGCTCCAGCCACAGATAATGCATTCGAGTTGGTTGTCACAGTCTTAGGATTCAATAACGGGCGAATGATTCAAAATGCCATTACGACCGAGGTATCTGTTCTTGCCTCTCCCTATGCGAATTTTACAGTCGAGGATGCCAGCAGCACCCCATTTATTCTCGTTTCACGTGGTGACACCGTCAGTCAAAATATTGTAATTCGTAACGATGGCAATGTACCATTAAGTGGTGATGTATGGGGTAATGTTCTCGACGGTGACGGTAATATTACTTCTGCGTGGTCCGTTTCTTGCACTCCAAACAGTATTGAATCAATAGCAGTCGGAGAACAACTCGTACTTCGTGTTGAACTCACACCGAGTGAAAACGCACAGAAAGGGAAAGTTATAACGACCATAACCTTGAATTCAGGTGACATAGTTCTTGGGACATTGGGTATTGAATCATCGGTAGAATCAGCGGAAGGGTCTGAGGGATTGTTTAGTTTCTTGCCTTTGTATCTGTCCTTGCCACTGGTAGGTGTTGTTCTCATTGCTGCGATTGTTTCTGCTCTTCGCATGAAAAAGAGTGGGCAACTGACGAATTCTGGTGAAGAACTCGTAGCCCCTGATGCATTCGTAAATCCAGACCACCTTGGTACACGAAGAGATGACGCCTTGGATATTGGACATGCAGTTGATGAAATTGCCAGTGGGGAAGTATCTTCTGACGAAATCGCAGCGGCACTGGCTCAATCCCTACAGATGAAATTACCGGTTGTTCCGACTGCAGTTCCTTTAGGACTCCCACCTGGTGCAATTCCTCAAGGTCTACCAATGCCTCTTCCCGGTGGATTGCTACCTGCTGGATTACCCCCCAAAGCTTTGCCACCTCTCCCAATTCCACAACCTATGGCGATACCTGTCCCAGCACCAATCGCTGCACTCCCTTCGCTTGGACCTCCTTTGCCTGCTACTGGATTGCCTGATGGTTGGACAACTGAACAGTGGCAACATTATGGACAACAATGGTTGGACCGGCAGTAAATCTCAAGGCGTATCTCTAATATGATGCACCGTGAGGGCGTGCTATGAGCAGTATTGTATTGTTTGGACCACCCGGTGCTGGAAAAGGTACGCAGGCAGAACGAATCATGGAAGCAACGGGGTTGCCACAAATTTCAACGGGTGACATGTTACGTGCTGCAGTCAAAGCAGGAACGGAAACCGGTATGGTTGCAAAAGGCTACATGGAATCCGGACAATTGGTACCTGATGGAGTAATCATCGACCTCATCAAAGACAGAATTTTACTACCTGATGCAAAGAATGGCGTGATGTTTGATGGTTTTCCTCGTACCATACCCCAAGCTGAAGCCTTGGCCGAAATCACTCCAGTAACACATGTTATTGCGATAGAAGTGCCTGATGGACGAATAGTTGAACGGATTTGTGGACGTTATTCGTGTGCTGGTTGTGGTAGCGTCTATCACGACACCTTCAATCCGGTAGCAAGTGATGGTTGCAGTTGCGGACAATGGCAAGAAAAACGTCGAGCAGATGATAACGAAGAAACCGTTCATTCGCGTTTGGGTGCCTACCATGAACAAACTTCTCCACTCGCAGACTGGTACCGTTCCAAAGGAATATTCCACGCAGTTGATGGTGACCGAGCAATCGATGATATCACTGTAGATATATTGGTTGTTTTAAACAAATGAGGTGAAGACTTGAATTCTCGAAACAACCGTCGACGAAGAAGTAAAATCGACCGTCGAGAAGTAGCACGAACGAGCCAAATGCGTTTGATTGAAATACTTGAAAATCCTTCACAATACGATGATCAAATAGTGCGTTCGAGCTCTCGTCATTTGGTTCGTATTTCACAACGCCACAGACTTCCGATTCCATCGACTGCACGCCATTTGTTTTGCCGGCGTTGTCTTGTTCCACATCGGTATGGTGAAAATGTTCGCGTTCGTATTTTGGCGGGCCAACGTATTGTGACTTGCTTGGAATGCTCAAATATTCGAAGATACGGTGGTGGACCTAAGTTCCATCGAATACAACGCTCATCAATCGAGTAGAGTGGTCTACGGTACATACTTGAACAAGTGTTTGCTCGGAGGGTTGAGATTCATGACAAGCCCCATCCCAGAATCAATTAGGCGAGAGGCGATGTCTCGTGAATTTCAAGTGAGTATTCGAATCGGTAAGTCGGGTGTGACAGACACTTTGATTTCCGAAATTGATACCCAATTACAGAAACGTAGTTTGGTTAAAATCAAATTAAATCGTGGTTTATTCGAACGAAAAGCCATTTCGGAAGTTTGGGCTCAATTGGCCGAACAAACCAATTCTGTTGTCGTATTGGCGCGAGGTAATGTTGGCGTTCTTTGGCGTTAATCAATCATTTTTTAGGAAATAGTCAAAAGATGACCTTGAATCGCAAACTTATGAGGGGTGGTGGGATGTTCTTAGGTCGTCGACGACACCCATCTCAATACATTGCAATGGGACTCCTTCTTTTTGCAGGTTCAATGATTTTTACATCGAACAGTATTGCTTCGGGAGATGGCTCGTCTGGAGCATCGCTTGTAGAACCTATTCACAACTCCCAGGCCGTATGGGTCGGGTTGGCGATTTTGTTAGGTGTCTATGCCCTTATCATCACTGAAGTGGTTCATCGAACTTTGGCTGCAGCACTTGGTGGACTCCTTGCGGTTGCCGCTCTCAATTATTATGCTCCTGAACCAATGCTTTCTCTTGGCGCAATTACAACACTCATCGACTGGGAAACCATTGGGTTGTTACTTGGTATGATGGTAATGGTCGGTATACTTTCTCATACAGGGTTGTTTGAATGGTTTGCAGTACAAGCCTACAAACAGAGTGGTGGTTCGGTTTGGACTTTGGTCGTCATCTTATGTTCAGTAACTGCAGTTCTTTCGGCGTTCCTCGATAACGTGACCACGATGTTACTCTTGACACCGGTCACCATTCAACTGGCAAAAGTTCTCGATTTGAAACCAATACCGTTACTTATCTCTGAAGTTTTGTTTTCGAATATTGGTGGTGCAGCTACAATGATTGGAGATCCACCGAACATCATGATTGGCTCTGCTCTCTCTCCAGATGCCATTGCCTCTACCAAAGGTGGCGTGTATGAACATTTGGCTGAAAGTGGTGTAACCTTCAACGATTTCATCTTTGAAATGGGACCGGGTATTCTCATGACAATAGTTCCGGCTTTTATGTTCATTAAATGGATGTACCGTGAAGAATTTTCTGGCGTTCGTGTCCGTGATATCGCCGAACTTGAAGCCAAGTATGGTATCAAAGACGCGGCTATGCTGAAAGTAAGTGGAACAATTCTTATTCTCGTTGTCATCAATTTCTTCCTTCATCCAATCACACACATCGCAGTCTCATGGATCGCTTTAGTAGGTGCAGTCTTGATGCTTTTAGCAACAGACCGTCACGAGTTAGAAGCGCCGTTAGAAAAGGTTGAATGGACGACACTGCTCTTTTTCGCAGGATTATTTGTCTTGGTGCACTCATTACAGTACCTTGGTGTTATTTCATTCATTGGAGAATACGTCGAACGCGCCATTTCCTTCTTTGGTAGTTCGGAAGGCGATGGCCAAGTAATACGCTTAGCAGCAGCAATTCTCATTGTATTGTGGGTCTCTGCAATAGCATCGGCATTTATCGATAACATCCCCTATACTGCAACTATGATTCCAATCATCTTACAGATATCAGATAGCCTTTCAATTGAGTTGGGTCCCTTGATTTGGGCTCTTGCCTTTGGTGCTTGCCTCGGTGGTAATGGAACTCTCATCGGAGCCTCTGCTAATGTGGTAACAGCAGGAATGTCCGAGGAAGCCGGTTATCCAATTTCGTTCAATGAATTCTTCAAAGCAGGTTTCCCTATTATGCTGATCACGACAGCAATTGTCTCGCTCTACATGATATTGGTCTATGTTGTTGGAGGCGATGATGGTGGTCTTGTTTGGAAAATAGTATTGATGGGCATAACAGCATTTGGAATCATTTTCCAATTGGCTCGAGGCCGTTCAAAGGGCAAAAATTTCGCTGAATCCCTTGTCGATGATGACAGTGAGGGAATCAAGGAAATGGTCGACTCCCTCGTTGGAAAAATTAGCAAACTTACACTTACACATGATGAAAGTGAAGAGTGAGCGTTGCTCATTTCTCCGCTGAATTGAAGTGTTGAATGTGCATGGTGTATGATGAGGGAGCCCATGTTTGAATGTGAAATATGTGGATTACTCTCATTGGGTGGTTCTGCATGTCCTGCATGTGGGAGTTTGCTGCTCGTTGATTTATCATTGGAAGATGGCGATTCAAGTCCGTTGCCAACTGAAGTCCCAGGGCTTGACGATGCGGTTGCATCCTGGTATGAGTTAGAAGGGATAGAACCACCGACTGAGCCTGCTATTGAACCTGTGGCGTCGACTGATTCAGGAAGCTTACCGTTCGGATATTCCGGTGAGTCAAATACTCACATCTCTCGTCTACCTTTTGGCGTTGGCAGTTATGCAAATGGAATGCCATTTGATGGGACTGAAGAAGCATTGCCACTGATTAGTGGACGTTCAAACCCTCCTGTAACACAACCTACTCCACTTGTTGAAGTTGCACCAGCACCAGCACCAGCACCAGCACCAGCACCAGCACCAGCACCAGCAGCAGCACCAGCACCAGCACCAGCACCAGCACCAGCACCAGTTTTCCCGTTA
>Ga0308019_10000583_pt1 | contig 22711 bp, 36 predicted proteins | sample Neamet284_FD_203135 | JGI IMG/M metagenome (GOLD analysis project Ga0308019, IMG submission 203135) | Marine microbial communities from water near the shore, Antarctic Ocean - #284 | ecosystem: Environmental > Aquatic > Marine > Unclassified | place: Southern Ocean | collected 2014-10-01 | reverse complement strand
TTCGTAATCTAGTAGAAGTTTTTGGTTCTGCTACACCAGTTTCAATCGGATGGACAGAAGCCGCAGTTGGCAATGTTGGGACATTTGATATTACTGTCACGTTTGATGAGGCGGTTGATGTAACATCTGCTGCTTGGTCTGCCAATCAGACTGTTACTAACAAAGCATATATTTTACTGTCTCGTTTGGGTATAACTGATCTGGTTGAAGATAGTACTATGGCTTGTATGTATTACTCTGGTACGGGTTCTAACCAAATTGTGTTTAGAGGTACAGCCGCAACTAATGCTGCTGCTGGTTTCCTTGGATTTAACGGTTCTGGTGTTGGTGATACGGCATCTGAGGGTAGAACCGCAATTATCTTTCACGGTACTGCTGATATCGCAGAAGAGGATGGTGGATCAATTCTTGGACTGATGCAAGAATCAGGTACAAGAGACACGCATGGTGATAAGATTATTCTGAACGCATCAGATGGTTCTGCAACAGATGCTGGTGATGAGATACATATGGAAGGTGTTGACTTCACAGTTGCTGGTGTAACAGGAACAGCAGATATCACTGATGTTGTAATGACAGGTGGCGATGATGATGTTAATATTGCTCTTGAGGGCGACACAGATGATCATCAGGGCGGTAGACTTGTACAAGATACAGCCGCACATGTTAATGATCGATTCGATGTGGAAGATTATACCAGTGACATTGCTGTATACACACAAGCTGGTTCGTCTACGGGTTCTGCTTCTGTATTAAATGGAGTTACCGTTACAGCTGCTTAATAAAGTGTTATAAATAAGATTACAACAACATTAAATATAGTGAGGTGAAAATGTCTATTACAAAAGAAAATATTGAAGAACGTAAGAATGTTCTTATGAATGATATGAATTCTGCTAAACAACGTATGGCAGAGCATGATAAAAGTAAACAGGAAGATATTGCATTACTGAATGCACTTACAGGAGCATTTCAGCAGTGTGAAAACTTCCTTCAAGAGTTAGATAATGAAGAGCCAGAAATGGCTAGTGATGATGGGAATGACGAAGAAGAAGAGTAGTCAATACCATCAGTAGGATTCCCCCCAAAGGGCAATTAAGTCTGGGGGTTTTTACAAGGAGATGCCAAAATGGCTGACAAGAAAATTACAGCGCTTACCGACCTTTCAACAGGTGTGGCCGGTGCTGACTTGCTACATGTGATTGATGACCCCACGGGTACACCAATCAATAAGAAGATTTCGGTTACTGATCTAGTCAATAACCTTCCTTCTTTCATCGGATTTTCGAATTCGGTTGAGAACATCACTGACGGCATTCAAACCGCTATTGGTATTACAACTGCGTTGACTCTACTTGCAACCAGTGGTACCAATGTTGCCTCAACTCTTGCTGATGGCACCGTTATTGGTCAGCTCAAGATTATCATCAATGATATTGATGGTGGTAACGGCATTCTCGCCGTGACTGATGCTCTTGGTTTTGCTGATCTTGACTTCGTTGACGATGGCGACACCGCTATGTTGATGTGGTCGGGCGCTACTGGTTGGGCCCTTCTGTCTCAGCAGTCTGTTTCGGCTGATGTTGGTCTTATTGACCTTGCTAACTAATTTTAGTTAGTTTGTATCTATATGGGGGGAGGGGGAACTTCCTTCTCCCCCTATTTTATAGGAGATTAAAATGGTAGAGGTTCTTTCAGAAGTTAATTGGGGCGATTGGGTTGGCCAACCTATTGATAAAATACTTAAAAAGAAGAAGCCAGGAATGTTGGAAGAACAAATTAGAGATTTGGTTCCATGTGACTTAGAATTAGAGGAAGAAAAAAATGAAGAATTTTAAATCATTCATTAATGAAGTACATACCTCGCATCAAAATCAGGCTATAGATAACAATATGAACATGAGTGTTTATAGTGATCCAGTTGTTGTTAAAAAGCTCAATGCTTGGGTGGGAACAATTGCTGGTAGTTATGTATTACCAGAAGATGCTGTTAGTAATTTGAGGAGCTCATTATCTAAAATTGGATTGTCGTTTGATGAAGTTTCTATGATGGAAGGTGAAAGTGGTTCTGTTGAATTGCCCCTAACTTCGTTTGGTGGCCGATTTGGTAAAGGTTTAACCACTCCACATGATGAGTTTGAAGTAGATGACGGTATTTCACATCAGGTGGAAGGTGGACTTACACTAGTGATTGGTTATGAAATGCAAGAGGACAATTCATGCAAGTTATCTGCTCGAATTGAATAAATGTATGAAAAAATAACTACTGATAATGTCATAATGTTTGCAATTAAGCATTATGATAATCCCCAATGTGAAGGGGAAAAAGAATTTTATGATGATATGAAGAGGTTTAAGTATATTAAACGTCTTTTGAGAAAGCATAAAGATACAAACATTCTTAAAGAAAGATTGCTTTTGAATCATATAATCGTATTGAATAATTTGTTTGGTGCTGAGGCTTGCGTGACCCTCCTACTCTTCAAAATACAAAGAGAGTATTGGGAAACACTCAAGTCTTTTTTATTATTCCTAAATATACTGAGGGATGATGAGTTAACAAACGTAATAGAGAACAAAAATGTTCTAGAAATTTTAGGAAAACTATAATGGGCAGAGCGATAGATTTATTTGTTACATATAGATTCATAAAGTTGTTGGTTACGCCTTTTGAAAAAACAAAGGCGTTCGAGCTCGGCATTATTGATAAAACTGGTAATCGTATAAGGCCAGGCCGTGATCCAAAAACTAATGTTCGTCCTGCTATGGAGCCTTTAAGAACATCAGAAGAAAAAAACTCATACACAATTCTTCATAAACTTATATTTAATATCAAGAAAATATTTGAAAAGGTGCCTGGACTTAGAACTAAGTTAGGAACCTATGCTGCAGCATTATTTCTTCTCAAGGACACTTTCAAGGAATCAGTAGATGACCCTGATATGTTTGAAAAGGAATTTATGAAATATCTTAAAGAACAGGGCTATGAAATTGATGATAGCATTTCAGAGGAAGTTATTGGATTTGGCGAAGTTCTTCCAAAGGGAGAATATGTTCTAGTCAATGATATTTTAAATAAAGAGGAAGAAGAACTTACTGCTAAAGAAGGAGATAAGGTTGTTGCATTCGAAGATGAATCTCCTGTAGATACAATATTGGGAATTGAAATCTTTCCTGTTATACATATGAAAACAAAAGAGAAAATTTATGTTAGTTTGGAGGACATTAAAGAATGAAAACCATATGGAAAACAGTATCTCCTTATACTGGAATAGAAGAAGACGCACCAGCAAATAATGCTGGAAGTGGTAATGTATCAATGCCACCTGATGCTGTCAAAAAGAAAAAGAAACAAACTCTTATTGACCGTAACGGTAAGATTGATGGTCGTTCAAAATCATATAGAGAGCATCGTGCAAAATTGGAAGCATCAAGAAATAAACGTCTGGAACGTAAAAATTCTGCTGGTAGTAAATTTATTGAGAATATTAAAAAGAAAACTTCCGAAATGGCATATGGTCATGGTTTTGATACTATGAAACCTAATGATTAAAGTTTATCTATTCCTAATTATTATGGGTGTGATTGGTGCTGTAGGTTATGGTGGATACTTATATTATAAGGACACACAGCAGCGTATTGCTACGCTAACTGAAAACAATGCTAAGCTTGAAACTGCTATACAGATTAGTGAGGAAAGTGTTGCAACCCTACAAAATGATATTGCAAAAAACGCAGAACTAAATAGAGAATTGCAAAAGGAATTGCAGACAGCAGAGAAATATGGAGATCAACTCCGTGCTACTCTACAGAAACATAACCTAACACATCTGGCAAATAAGAAGCCGGGCTTGATACAGAGGAAGATGCAAAATGCGACCAATCGTTTATGGGATGATCTTGCTGACATCACTAACCCTAATGGGGTGCAGTCTGATACCGGAACCAAAAGTGGTGATGGTGACAAAGACAGTAAAGACGGAAGTCCCGATAGTAGCAAGACCAAAACAAGTCCAGCTCAATGATGTAAAAATCTATGTAGTTTCGAAAGTTAACTACGAAAATTTTATCAAAGAATATGAAAAGAAAAATGGTGCTGACTCGTATATTGCTTTATCAGTCAAGGACTATGAGAACCTTAGTTTAAACTTTGCAGAACTAAGACGGTATATAGAACAACAAAAACAAATTATTGTATATTATGAAAACGCCGTCGGGCCTGAACCAAAAGTAGAAAAGGATAAAAAGTGATGGGTACGTTTAACGACAAAATAGAAGCAGAGTTTGACCCTCCTCGTAAATGGATTTTGTCTCGAGCATTAACATATACAAATCCAGATATAGATGAAGATGCATTAGAGCTTGTTGGTGTGCCTCCCGTAACAGATTCTACGATTACTGTAGGAAAAGATTTTGTTACTGACCTTGCATCTGTTCCTCGTATGTGCTGGGCATTTATGGCACCTTGGGATGTTGCTCGTGCTGCAATTATTCATGACCTTCTTTATAAACGTATTCGTCAATATCGTAAAGCACATCGTAAATCTTTAAAGTGTTCTGAAGACCCAAAAGTTATTGGTGATGCAAAGAAAGCATCTGATGATGTATTTCATATGGCTATGAAAGATGCAAACCCATCTGTTGCAGGGTGGAAGATTGCTGCAGCGTATTATTCAGTAAAAATGTTTGGGAGATGGTCTATAATTCCCAGAAAGGAGGATTGATGTCTACATGTAACAATTGTGGTCTTGCATCTCACTGTAAGATTTCACTAAAAAAAGAAATGTTAGATGGAGATAGAAATCCAATAGTAGTAGTATGTAATAAGTGCCGGTGTGAAAAATGCTGGCGCCCAGACTGGTAGGAGGAAAAAATGGCTGGAATAGATTGTATCAACGAAGAATGTAAAAACCCCCTATGTGATTGTGATCCTTGTGATTGTTCACAGGAAAATCCTTGCACCTGTTGTTTGGTGTGGGATGGGGAGTAATGTGGTTTTTTATAATTAGCAGTATTGCGGGATCAATTCTTGGGAATGCAGCCGATAGTTGGTTTGCAGACACTAAACTAGGAATTTGGACCTACAATAAAGTTGATGATGTTTCGACATGGGCTTCAAAAAAGTTGGGGTTGAAGATTTTAAAGGATGAAAACAATTGGAAGACAAAGTATCCAAATGTCGCCATGAAAATCGAAAAACTTGAAGCCAGATTAAAGAAACTAGAAAAGGAGAATTAAATGAAAGTATTTTTATTGGTGGCAACTATTGCCTCGCTCATGACAGGTGCAGCTTTTGCTCAAGACGCAGAAAAAGTAAATCCTTTGAGCTTAATTGATACGTCAATTGTTACTGACACTTCATATAATAATGATACAGGGCAAGCTGCTACTGAGTTTGGTGCGATTGTAGGATTTCAAAAAATAGAAATGTCTTTGTTACCCACATATAATTGGGAAACTAAAAAGATTACTGATATTGAAATTGCTGCATCATATACTGTCAACGTGATGGATAATATTTCTGTAACTCCCTATGGCGAATTGCATTATGATGACGATTTGAAACGGGGCGCAGAAATCGTTGGTGTTAAAACCAAATTTAACTTTTAAGGAGAATTAAATGAGTAATTTTATTTCAGATAGAATAAGTGAAGGTTCATCCCATCAAGGCGTAATTGTTGCAGCAGCTGCTGTAGCAGTATTATTCTTTGCTGTACCTTTGACTAAAGTTGTTTTATGGGGTGCCCTCGCTTGGGGCGTGTGGTCTATGTTGAAGAAAGATTAGTTATGACAGAGTTGGAAACGGAGGTTAAACTTCTTAAAAAAGAGTTGCAAGATCAAGCAAAAATACATGGTCGTTTGGATATTGCAATTGAGAAGTTGACTGACGTTTCCAACTCTATTCATCGCATGTTAGCTGTGCATGAAGAGAAGATTTCTCGACAAGAAGAATCTATTATTGAAGCAGAACAGAAGTTAGAGGTTCGCCGGACTGAACTATCCGTAAAAATAGATGAATTACATTCTCGTATTACCACAAATACAAAAGAGATCATGGCTGCTGCATCAACACAGCATCAACAACAAAATAAAGAAATACAGAAAATAAGAGATGAACTTATTACCAGAGTAGGTGTTCTGGAAAAATGGCGCCATGTTCTTATAGGAAGCTCTATTGTAGCAGGATTTATATTACACAAATTTGTTGATTTTAGTCCTTGACATTATAACAATTATCATGTATTATATATTAATATTATGTCTTATATTGATTCAAAATACCTAAACATTATTGGCCCCCAACTTCTCAAATTCAAGAAGAAGGGGGATTTTTTATGGAATTTTAGGTGCCCGTATTGTGGAGATTCACAGAAGTCTCGTTCCAAGGCAAGAGGATTTGTCTATCGCAAGAAAAATGACCTATTCTATAAGTGTCATAATTGTGGTACAGGATCAACTCTTGGTAATCTCATCAAGTATGTAGACTCTAAAATCCACAAAGACTATATAATGGAACGATATAAAAATGGGGTTAAGACCAACAACCCAGAGCCGGAGTTTAATTTTGATGTTCCTGTCTTTCGCAAAAAGGGTGTTCTTAAAAATCTCAAACCTATTTCAGATTTATCCACAGACCACCCGGCACGAAAGATTATTGAGAAAAGACTTATACCATCTAAATCACTCTGCGATCTATATCTATGCCAGTCATTTTTTAAATTCACGAACACATTAATACCAAATAAATTTCCTTCCTTGGATGGTGATCACCCAAGGTTGTTGATACCGTTTAGGAATGAGAAAGGAGAAATATTTGCATATCAAGGAAGAGCTTTTGGGAAAGAAAACCCCAAGTATCTAACTATCAAATTAGAAGAACGAGATAAGATTTTTGGATTAGATAGGGTTGATAAAAGCCAACATGTTTATATAGTTGAGGGCCCGCTTGATAGTTTGTTTTTAGATAATTGCATCGCCGCTGCAGGAGCAGATATTCCTTCAATGGATTGTGACTTTACTGTAATTTTTGACAATGAACCTAGAAATAGAGAATTGTTAAAACAGATTGAAAAAGAAATTAAAAAAGGACATAAAGTTGTATTGTGGCCCGACAGTATGAAACATAAAGATATTAACGATATGATTATTGCCGGATATACGAAAGAGCAGATACAGGAAATTATAGATGATAATACATTTTCTGGTGTAGCTGCACAATTGAGATTTTCAGAATGGAAGAAAATAGATGAAGGAAATATGGCAAAAACAGTACGAAGAAAAAAAACCACCTTGGAACTATGATTTATTTGATGATGATTTATCGTATTTTTTTAGAGTTAGAGTTTATGATAATAAAAAGTTTTCAGTTATAGATTTAGGTTGTGGGAATGGTTCTCAAGCATATTACATAGAAAATCAATTTGGTAATGAAAATAATAATATATTTGATGTAACTGCTACGGATATAGTAAATGCTTTAGAATATGATGTTAGTAATTTTATTATAGATGATGCGTTGAATTCTAAGTTAACTAAGAAATACGATATTATTTTAGATAGAGGATTGATACACAATCTTTTTCATTTAAAGAATAAAAGACACAAATATTTTGAGATGATTGGAAATATAACTCATGATGACAGTTATATTGTTCTCAAAGTATTAAGTCCGTATGAGACAAGGTTTAATCCAGCAACTCACTCTGGGCCTTATCGTTTTAATGAAAAACAATTGATGGAGTTTTTCTCTGGATTTGGTTTTACATGTATTCAATTAAAGGATACATTTTTTTACAGCAACATAGAGCCTCCCCTTAGAGGCTATTTCAGCGTATATAAGAAAGAAGGAAATAAATAAATGTCTAACAACTATCTCCCCACAACCTATCAAGAGTTCATTCATTTATCTAGATATTCCAGATGGTTGCCAGAAAAAGAGCGTAGAGAAACGTGGGCTGAAACAGTTGCAAGATATTTTGATTTCTTTACTGAACATCTGAATGATTTGCATGATTACAAACTAACAAAAGCCCTAAGAGAAGAATTAGAAGAAGCAGTATTGTCTTTAAAAGTAATGCCTTCAATGCGTTGTCTTATGACTGCTGGAGAAGCACTTAAACGAGAAAATATTGCAGGGTATAATTGTTCTTATGTTGCTATAGATCGACCACAGGCCTTTGATGAAATCCTTTATGTATTGATGAATGGAACTGGTGTAGGATTTAGTGTTGAGCGCCAATATGTTTCTCAGTTGCCTACTATTGCAGATGAGTTTCATATTTCTGATACAACGATAACTGTTGCAGATTCTAAAATGGGCTGGGCAAAAGCTTTTAAGGAATTGGTTGGTATGTTGTATATAGGACAAATTCCATGTTGGGATTTAGCTAAAATACGTCCAGCAGGCGCTCCTTTGAAAACTTTTGGTGGTCGTGCATCAGGCCCAGAACCATTAGAAGCCTTATTTAATTTTGCAATCACCGTATTTAAAAATGCAAATGGTCGTAAGTTGTCTTCAATTGAGTGCCATGATATTGTTTGCAAGATTGCAGAGGTTGTAGTTGTTGGTGGTGTTCGTAGGTCTGCTCTTATTAGTTTATCAAATTTATCTGATGACCGTATGAGAGCTGCAAAGCATGGCCAGTGGTGGACTACTGAACCTCAACGATCTCTTGCAAATAATTCTGCATGTTATACAGAGAAGCCAGATATCGGTGTATTCATGGATGAGTGGAAAGCTCTCTATGAATCCAAGTCTGGTGAACGTGGTATTTTTAATCGTGAAAGTGCGGTAAAAATATCAGAGCAAAATGGCAGACGTAATACTACAGATTTTGATTTTGGTACAAATCCATGCTCAGAAATTATTTTGCGTAATCGTGAGTTCTGCAATCTGTCAGAAGTTGTAGTTCGTCCAACTGATACACGGGAGTCTCTTTTGGCAAAGGTGCGTCTTGCAACGATTCTGGGTACATTCCAAACCACACTTGTCAACTTCAAATATGTTTCATCTGCATGGAGAAAAAATTGTGAAGAGGAAAGGCTTCTTGGTGTTTCTCTTACTGGCATCATGGATAGCAAACTTCTTAACGGTAAATCACCACGCCAGGTATTACCAGCGTTATTACAAGATTTGAAAAACGAAGCAATCAGAACCAATGCAGAGTTTGCAAAAAAGATAGGTATCAACCAAAGTGTCGCTGTAACGTGCGTCAAACCCTCTGGGACCGTCTCTCAGTTGGTTGATGCAGCATCTGGTATCCATGCTCGTCATAATCCTTACTATATTCGTACGGTGCGTGGAGATAAGAAAGACCCTCTTACAAGAATGATGGCTGATGCTGGATTTCCTATAGAAGATGATGCAATGAATCCAAGCAATACATCTGTGTTTTCTTTTCCTATGAAAGTAGATGATGGTGCTGTATTTCGTACAGACATGTCTGCTATTGAGCAGTTGGAGTTGTGGTTAACATATCAAAAATATTGGTGTGAACACAAACCATCTGTTACTATTTCTGTTAAGGAGGATGAATGGTTGGAAGTTGGTGCATGGGTCTTTAAACATTTTGATTTTATGAGTGGTGTCAGTTTCCTTCCATTTGCAGAACATACATATAAACAAGCACCATATCAAGATATCAAAAAAGAAGAGTATGAAATTCTTCTTGATAAAATGCCTAAGGAAGTGGAGTGGAGTAAATTGTCAGAGTATGAAAAAACAGATATGACTATTGGATCACAGGAGTTGGCATGTGCTGCGGGTGGTTGTGAAATTCAATGAAATTAATAGTATGTGAGAAATGTGAAGCTGAGTTCTCTATAAGACATTCTATGAATGATAGATATTATATAATTTCTCATTGTATATTTTGTGGGTCAGAATTATCAGATGAGCTTGAAGATGAAATAGAGTGGGAAGATGAAGACGAGTAGTGCTAAAGCTAAAGGTCGTAGATTCCAACAGTGGGTTCGTGACCAACTAATTGAAACATTGAATGTACATCCAGAAGATATAGAATCTCGTAGTATGGGTGCTGGTGGTGAAGACCTAATCATGGCCCGTGCTGCAAGAGAGAAGTTTCCATTTTCAATTGAGTGCAAAAACCAAGAAGCATTAAACGTGTGGAAGTCATACGAACAGGCAGAGGCAAACTCTGGTGATTATGAACCTATCGTTTTTATCAAGAGAAACAATCAAAAACCTTTAGTGGTTGTTGATGCAGAATATTTCATTAGGATACACAATGAACGAGTGGATTGAACAATATAAACAATATCATGCAGAACACACAGAATATGGTAATGGTGGTGGTTTAAAGTTTTATCTACAACACATAATAGATTTAGTACAAGATACAAAATCAGAAAGTTTATTAGATTATGGTTGTGGTAAAGCTGAAGGATATTTAGAATATAATCATCACGAAATGTGGGGAGGTATAATGCCATCATTATATGATCCAGCAATTCCAGAATATGAAAATGTCCCAGCTGGAACATTTGACGGAGTTATGTCATTTGATGTATTAGAACATATTCCAGAGATACAAATCCCAGAAACAATATATCAGATTACTAAAGTTGCAAACAAATTTGTGTTTCTTGGTATTGCAACAGACCCAGCTAGCACAGTACTACCAAACGGAGATAATGCACATTGTACATTAAAACCTATAGAGTGGTGGGTAGAGATGATAGAGAAATATGCTCCAAATCGTGTGTATACGCACATAAAAACTCATGGAAATTGCAACAATTATTCCATTCTAAATGAAGACCTATACTTAGACTGGATGTTAGAACAAGTCTAAGTATAGGTTTCTTACCCAAAACTTATAAATAGTATCAGTAATATCGTGATCATATAATCACGATAAAAATGGAGTAGCTTATGGAAGCATTTAGTTTAATTGCTGACCTAGGCTTTTCCATCGCAGCCGTAATTGGTGGCGGGTTTTTTATTATACTACTTTTGAAATATATTCTTGATTCTGTTGTTAGTAGGGCAGTTGGCCTTAATAGCATGATTGGTGCATTAGATAATCGTGTAAAAACTATTAATAATGAGATAGTAAGGCTTGATGCTCTCATATGTCATGCGTTAGGTGTTAAACCCGATACTCGCAGATTGTCTGCGGCCGATGGAAAAGAAGATACTAGGAAGGATTAATTTTGGGAATTACTACTATTGTTGATATGTTTAATCAGTATGGCGTTCCTACAGTGGTTGCTGTAGGGATGGCGTATTTTATATATTACGTCTGGAAATTTGTTACGCACAATATTTTACCAAGTTTAGCTACAGCAAGTAGTACATTAGTGGGCTTGATTGACAGAGTGAGAATGTTAGATAATGACATGATTAGGTTGGATCAAAAGATACATACTATAATAGAAATACAAAATCAACAGATGGACCCTTTTGAAGCAGCTAATAAAAAAAGGATGGAAGTTAGACAAGCAGAATTGGATTATAATCAAGATAAAGAAATTACTGCAAATAAAAAAGAGATAGCAAAATTAAAAAAATGAAATATATATTTTACATACTTTGTTTTTCCGTTGCCATTACATCTAATGCATTTGGTGGGGGTATGGTACATAAATGGAAATCACCTTCTTTTAGTGGAATAGGAGCAAGTGCCCATTTCTTGACTATTGAGAACCAAGAGTTTACTCGTAAGGCTGAAATTAGAGGAAAGAAAGATTCTGCTGCAGCTAAAAAAATATCAGCAGCAAAGAATACGAATTACGCAAAATTTTTAGATAATTTGGAGTCAAGAATATATGCAGAGTTTTCAAAACAGTTAACGGATAATTTGTTTGGCGAATCATGTGGAACAACTTATACAACTGGACCAGTTGATGGAGTAGTAATAACATCACAAAATACTTTGAATCCAGAAGCAGGAAACACTGATGGTGTTGGTAGTAACTGTACTGGAACATATACATTTAATGATACAACAGTTACATACACAAAGGATGTTGCAAACGATATAGTGATATTAGATATAGTAGGGCCAGATGGTAGTCAAGTCATTACATTGCCTCTTAACGATTTTCAGTTTTAGTATACTGTTTGGATGTCAAACGGTTCCGTCTGATCCGCCTACATCAACAACTGAACTATTATATGAAAAACTAGAAGAGATTTCATCACCTGTACAGAAGGTTCCGATAGCAGTCTATTCATTTACAGACATGACGGGACAAAGAAAACCAGGTGATGGTGTGGCATTGATAAGTATGGCAGTCACTCAAGGCGCTCATGTATGGCTTTTACATTCATTGAAACGTGCTGGTGGTGGTGAATGGTTCATGGTTATAGAACGTATTGGGTTAGATAATCTGTTGAAAGAAAGACAGATTATACGTCAAACGAGAAAGACACACGGTGATAAAGACGATTTAAAACCTTTACTGTTTGCTGGAGTATTGATCGAAGGTGGTATTGTAGGATATGATACTAACACAATGACAGGAGGAATTGGAGCTCGACTACTAGGAATTGGCGCACAAGAAGAATACAGAGAAGATAGCGTATCTGTTGGTATAAGATTAGTATCGGTTAGTACTGGTGAAATTTTATTAGCAGTTAGTAGTGAGAAGACCATATTAAGTACGAGACTATCTGCTACAGTGTTTAGATTCTTAGACTTAGGAACTAAACTACTAGAAGTGGAGGCTGGATATACAGAGAATGAATCTGTAACATATGCAGTAAGAAAAGCTATTGATAAAGTTATTGTTGATATGATCCACGAAGGAACTAAAAAAGGATTGTGGGAATTTAAGAAAGTAGAGGATGATCAAAAGAAGGAGGTAAAAAAATGAAGAAAGTAATACTTGCATTTATAATGTTTTTTGCTATGACAAGTGCAAGTTTTGCAGACAGTAAAGTTTATATCACTCAGTCTGGTGCTAACTTAGACCTAGACATAACTATGGATGGAAACGGAAATCTTATTGGTGCAACAGGTGATAGAACATTACTTACTGGTGCTAACTTAGATGTTGACATTGATTTAATTGGTGCTTCTAATGTGATAACTGGTGATTTTATTGGTGCTGGTGAAGCAGGCGCAGACGATCTAAAAATAAGTCAAACAGGTAGTACTAATACTACTGCAATAAATGTTGGCGCATCGGCAGCAACGGATGATGTAAGAATCATAGAAACTAGAGTAGGAAGTAGCGGTGAAACTTCATACACAATTGGTAATGCAGCTACAGTTCAAGATGTTAGTGTTACTGTGGATGTTGTCGGCGATGATATTGATATAACACTTCTTGAAAATTCATCCAGTACTGGATCGGATAAAACAACCGATATTGATATTGCAACGGACAGTGATGATGTTGATATAATTATTACTCATACTGGTGCAGGCGCACACAAAACAAAACTGTTATGTACGGGTTCTTGTGCCGGTAGTGATTTTACTATGTCACAAACTGGAGCAAATAGTACAGATGTTGATTTAACAGTAACTAATGCAACTAGCTCAGATGTTGATATCATTATTACGGACTAACTTGAGATGGACACTAATAGCAATTTTGTTAGTATTATTGCCCCAGCTATCATATGCTGCAGCAATTGGTAATGTAGTACTTCAAGAAGGTGTTGCGTCTGTTGAGAGAAAAGGAACGGAATCTAACCTTAACCTAGATTCTGACATTATGTTTATGGATAATGTCAAAACTGGTAAAGGGGAAATTGGTATCACATTTATAGATGATACCAATGTGGCCGTGAGTTCTCAAAGCTCTCTCATCATAGATGATTTTGTTTATGACCCTAATAGTGCTGAAGGTTCTAAGTTAGTACTTAGAATAGCTCTTGGTACAGTACGGTATGCTAGTGGTAATATAGCAAAGTTAAACAAACAAAATGTTGACATTCGTACCCCGACCGCTAGAATAGGTGTTCGTGGTACTGCTTTTAGTATGACGGTGGATGAGATAGGCCAATCACTTATTATATTGTTACCGAATGCTGATGGGACTGTAGGAGAGATATCAGTGGAGTCTGATATAGGTCAAGTGATATTAACGAGAGCGTTTCAAGCAACGTCGGTTAGATCAAGGGAGGCTTCTCCCACAAAACCCAAAATACTTGATCTAACAGAAAGTATGATTAATAATATGTTAATCATCAAACCACCTAAAGAGAAAGTAGATTTAGCATCTGCCGCAATTGAAGAGAAAAAGAAAAAGAATCTAGGAAATTTCTTAGATGAAGAGAAAGAGATTGACAAAAATTGTTTAGAGGAAGAATGTGAAGGTCAGGAAGAAGAAGGTGGATTTACCAGCTTAGATATTAATCCTTTGGATGTTAATTTATTATTAAATGTACTAACGGAATTAAACAAAAAATACAAAAAACCAAATACGATATTAACAAGAACAATATCTAATACAGATGGCAGAGTTGCTGGATATAATCCAGAGTCTCTAGTAACAACTCTTATAGAAGGTGACTCAGTTCAATTGATTCGAGAATTTGATAGCAGTATGATAGACATCACCTTAGATAGAGTGGATGGACATAAGATTAATATAGATCAAAAAGGTAGCGTTGCGCCGGAGATAAGGACAGATGAAGCGGGTTATACTTCTACTATTGATATTCATATTCAGTAGTACTACTGTATATGCTGAAGATGTTTTTATTCTTCATCAGGGGTATGGCAACACTCATCAAAAATGGAAGAATAGACTAGAGGATGCTGGTCATACAGTTACTATGGGAAATTCTCTTCCTAGTGTTACGACTAGTTATGAGCAAATATTTGATATAAGATATTCGTATAACTTATCCTCAGCAGAAGAAACAGCGTATAAAGCTCTGCTAGCAAGAGGAGGAACTTTGTATCTTCAAGGTGAAAATCCTCACTCCACTCTTAATCCTCGTAACCAAAATATAACAGAATTTATTAAAGATGAATTGGGTGGAGGAAATGTAGTTTATAATAGTTCTACATATTCTGGTAATTCGATTACGACATTTAATACATCTCAATCTTATATTGCTAATCATAGTGGTAGTCTTACTTGGTCTGCCGGAGGAATTTTAACTTCGGTTGGTGATGGTACATGGTTGGCTAAAGATAGTAGCGGTAATATTGTTGTAGCAGTATGGTATGGTGAGAGTTTAAACAATGCGTATAGTGATGGTATAGTTTTTGTATTCACAGATATTAACTATGCATCCCATAGTTCATACTATACAAATAACAACAAAGCATTTATGAATGCATTGCGTACTGCTATAGCAAGTACATTCAACCAACCGACTAGTGCTGTAACCATATCATCAGCACAAACTACAAAAAGAACTGCTGCAATAAATGCTAGTATAGAAAATGGTTGTAATGTTTGTATAGTACAATCAGGTGACAACCCCACAATTAACATACGACAAGACGGTGATGATAATTTTATTGTAGATAAAGATTGGTCAGGGCCTGCTACTTTAACAGGAGACAATCTCGTATTAACTATAAAACAAGGCAATGTAACTACAACTGGCAGTAGTGATGAGAATGGAATAGGATTATATATAAATGGTAATAACACAAACTTAACAATAAGTCAAGGGGATCATGCAAACGACCAAGGGGAGCATAAAGCAGTAATAGATATTAATGGAGCTTCTAATGTTATGAACCTTACTCAATATGATGGTGGAACATTATCAAAACACTTTTTTGAGGCAGACGTAGATGGTGGTAGTAATAATTTGACTGTCACACAAAAAGACAATGGCCAGAAAACAATGTTCTTAGATGTGAACGGAAATAGTAATGAAGGAACTTTTATTCAAGAAGACACTGGAACTCACTATCTTGACGTTACACTAGATGCAGACCATGAGGTAAATATTACTCAACGTGGCAGTGGTAATCATGGAGCAAGAGTTAACTTAGATGGTCACAGTACTGATTTTGATTTAATTCAACAAGGTAGCAGTGCTCAATATTATAATTTAGACAATACTTGTAGTAATGCTTTAGGTTGTACGATAAATACAACACAGGGAACACAATGAAAAAATGGATTATATCATTAATAGTAATTCTGGTTTTATGCGGAGTTCGCTTCACTGATCCTTGGTTTTTAGATATGGTGCGTATGAAAGCACTAGATCAGCATCAACGCAATCAAACCCAACAAAGTCTATCCAATCTTGTTACAATAGAAATCAATAACGGAACTCTCAAGAAAAAAGGTCAATGGCCTTGGGATAGAAATACTTTATCAAATGAGATTATAAAACTATATCAAGCGGGAGCTGCGTTAGTCGTACTTCCTATTCTATTTGCAGATGATGATAGGTTTGGTAAGGACAGAGCATTAGCAAGAGTTCTAAAGAAGACTCCCACTATTATAGGACAAATACCTACCAATGAGAAAGATAACAGCGGTGTTATAAGAGGAGTTTCAACAATAGGTAAACCGTGGAAAGGTTGGGTATATCAATATCCAGGCGCCATTGGTCCAATACCCCTACTTGCAAGAAATGCTCATGCTGTTGGTATGATGATAATTGCACCAGAGAAGGATGGTGTGGTTAGGCGTATGCCTCTGGTGATTGCAGTGGGTGATAAATTATATCCATCTATGAGTATGGAAATTCTACGCATGGCCGCAGGAGACATATCATATCAGATGAAGACAGGTATTGCAGGGGTAGAGAAATTACGCATACCTAAATTTAAAATGATTGATACGGATGCTCATGGGAACATATGGCTTGACTTCAAATGGAAAACGCCAACCTATGCATTGCACGAAAAATTACCAGACCTCAAAGGAAAAATTGTGATAGTGTCTATGACCGCCTCTGGTCTTGATAATCCCGTATCTACTCCTGTTGGTGTAATTCATTCGCATGATTTGATTGGTTCATCTCTTGCGACGATGATGACAGGACGAAACATCACAAGACCATACTGGACAAATGTCGCAGAGCTGGGAGCATCGTTTGGTTTCGCACTTACACTAATGGTTGTCGTATTATTGTTGCCTTGGTATTTTAGTGTTGCACTAATGCCTGCATCATTGTATGGATTGTTCTATGGCAGTTCATATCTCTTTACTAAACATGATTTGTTGGTAGATTGGAGCTATCCTGTACTCACAGTATTCATTGCTTGGGCTCTTGCAACATTCCTAAGATTTATGGAAGAACATAAATTACGAATGGAAATTAAGAAACAGTTTGAGCATTACCTTGCACCAGCAATGGTTAAAAAATTACAGAAGAATCCATCTCTACTCAAATTGGGTGGTGAGACAAGAGAACTAACATTATTGTTTTGTGATATAAGAGGGTTCACACCAATCAGCGAACAATTCAAAACAGACCCACAAGGATTAACAAAACTAATCAATAGATTTTTAACACCAATGACAGATATTATTATGAAAAATGGTGGAACTATAGATAAATACATGGGTGACTGTATTATGGCATTTTGGAACGCACCTCTTGATGTTGAAGAACAAAGACAGTTGGCTCTAAGATCATCTCATGAAATGTTATATCATTTAAAAGTTTTGAATGCTGAATTAGCTAAGGAAAAAGCTTTACCTATTAATGTTGGAATAGGTTTGAATACAGGAGAGGTAGTTGTGGGTAATATGGGAAGTGATCAGAGATTTGATTATAGTTGTCTTGGTGATGCAGTTAATCTTGCTGCAAGACTTGAAGGACAAAGTAAAGAATACGGCATGAAGATAATTCTTGGTGACGAAACATCTAAAGGAATGGAAGAAGAATTTGCAATTATTGAATTAGACAAGATTGCTGTCAAAGGTAAGACTGAAGGTGTAACCATTTTTACCTCTTTAGGTAGATACGAACAACTTCATCAAGAAATGAATTACTATAGTACATGTATACAACAACATGATAAATTCTTAGTTTTGTACAGACAACAACATTGGGACTTGGCATTAAGATGGTTGAATGATTTGAGAGATGAATTTAATGGTGTTATGGCAGATTATTATGCTATGATGGAAAAACGTATAGAGGTATTACGAGAAGAAGACCTCCCTCCTGATTGGGATGGCGTCTATAGAGCGACAACTAAATGAAAAAAAACTTTTTTTCATCAAAAACAGGCCACGGGCCATCTGATGAATATTTTAAGAATTTAGCAGTTTGGCATGATATAGATATAGTAAAGTCGTGGGTGCTTGGATTTGTAACAGGCAGTATATTGACCGGACTATTAATAATATTATTTTCTTAAAAATAGTTCTTGACATTCTCTCATTTTTATTGTATAGTATATATAGTGAAGAAAAAGAGAGATAAATATTGTCATGGACCCGATACTACACACATTAATTGCAATAGGTTGCATGGCCGGTTGTTATTATGCTGGACATTATTTGGCAACAAAAAAAATGTTTGAACCTATCATTTCAAAAATGCTAGATAAGCTGGAATCGGATGGTTTTATCTATACCACCACCGACAAAGATGGTGAGAAAGAACTCATTCCTATTTCTGAAGTAATTGCTAAAACATTGCGAGATGCAATAAAATCTTCAAAATACCCTTGACAATTTTAATATAATATGATATATTGATAATTATGCACATATTACCATCTTACTTTACAACTACAAATACCCGCAAACGTAAGAAATCTAAGAAATCCAAATCTTTGATTGAAGCAGAGCGGCAACATGCAAAGTTTGTAAAGAAAACAGTTGGCATTCGTAGCTCAGTTGGAATAGAGCAACGGTCTTCTAAACCGTGGGTCGCTGGTTCGAGTCCAGCCGAGTGCGCCAATAAACGGAGTGTAGCACAGTCTGGTAGCGCACCTGCTTTGGGAGCAGGGGGTCAGAGGTTCGAATCCTCTCTCTCCGACCAAATTCCTCTGTCGAATGACATACCAGTAGGCGTTGCGCCAAAGAAAGAATTAATTCCACACAATTTTACTATTGCACCGGCATATAATAAGGGGCCGTATCAAGTAATAAGTAAGAGTAACATAAAGGATATTGGAAGATGAGAGTTGATGTAAGAAATAATAATGTCGATCAGGCATTAAGGGTTCTAAAGAAAAAGTTGTTGTTGGATGGATTCTTTAATGAACTAAGAGAACGAGAAAGCTTTGTATCAAAGGGTGAAAAATATCGTCGGGCAAAGGCTTCTGGTATTCGTAGATTTAAAAAAGAACAGAAAAAACGTATGGAAGAATTGGGATATTAAAATGGTTAAAAAGAAGAAAATTGCTGTTAAGACTGATAATAGTAATTGGCAGGCCCCCAAGGTTCGTAAAAAACGTAAACCTATGAGTGAAGAACAACGGGTTGCAGCTGCAGCACGTTTAGAAAAAGCAAGAGAAAAACGCAAAGAGAAAAATCCTGATTATGGACAAAGTTCGCTTCCATTAGTTTTAAAAGATTTGCCAGAGGAACATCCAAGACATCCTAAAAAAATTAAGGAATGGATTAAAACTCAAAAAGACCTTGCAAGTTCAGCACGAAGTGCTGTAAAACAAAAAATAAAGGGAGCAGAAGCACAATTAGCTAGCCATGAAGGATATATAAAGAATATGCATAGATATCTTCGGGATGGTGATTGGGTTGATGATTTTTATGGTGAGCATCAACAAAACAAAATTGGTTGGTATTGTGTTGCAATGGCATATTATGATGATGGTACTCCTAAAAGGAATGTGGGTGTTTATTATCCAGATTTGGGTTGTGAATATACTAAAGAAATGTTTAACGAGGAGAGAGGTATTTCTAATGCCGGATCAGAAAAACGGAAACGTAAAGAAACCCGACAACGTAGTACAGGGCCCGTGGCCAAAGTCAAAAAGAAAGGTTAAAGTTCCTGATGAAGAAATTCTTGCATTAAGAGAAAATATGGAATTTGCTGAAGAGCTTAATCAAGACCTAATTATCCAAATGGTTCAAATGATGGGTGAAAATGGAGTTGGCGTTTCAGACCCATCTTTTATTCGTGATTTAGGATTGATAATTGAAATGACAAAAGGAAGTATATATAGAAGTATGGGAATTCCCCATCCAACACATGCATTTTTTGAAACTATTGTAGACATTGATGTTGATGAAGATGACAACACTATTCATAGTCATATTGATTTAAATATGTTAGAGAAATTTGTTGAGGATAATAAAGATTTAGAGGATGATAATGACGACGATCCCGAAGTTTCATAAACCATTTAGTCCTATAATTATGGAAACAGAAGCACCAAAGGAGTTTATTGATAAAATCAACAGCACTGCTGATAAAGTGCTTGGTAGTGAAGCTGCAAGTGTGGAATGGGATTGGTCACACATGCTGGTTGGCAAAGTACATAAAGAAGTTCGAATCCCCATAAAAGGTAAAGACGATAAAGAGTTTCTTTTAAATGTAATGAAGTCTGCATGTTTAGATTATCTAAAGGAATCTATAAATCAAGGCAATCATCATGCATGGAAGAAACTTGCTGGTGATGCAATTCCAACTTTGGCTAACATTCATCTAACTCATAGTTGGGTAGTCAGTCAATATGCCGGAGAATATAATCCTTGGCATCATCATAATGGTGATTTCTCGGCAGTTATCTATCTTAAATTGCCACCCAATATGCACAAAGAAATAGAAGAAGATTATGAGGATCATTATCCAGCAAATGGATTGATAGAGTTTATGTTTGGTGAGAATCAAATATTTAGAAGCGACAATTTGAAGTTTAAACCAGTAGTAGGAAAGATGTTAGTATTCCCATCATGGTTGAAACATTTTGTATATCCCTTTAAGAGTGAAGGTGAGAGAAGGAGTATGAGCTTTAATGCTCATATGTTTGTGCCAGAATGATATTAGTTGATATGAATCAGATTTCTCTTGCAAGTATGATGATGCACTTGCATATGAGTAAGTCTAAAGAGATAGATGAAAATATGGTGCGGCATATGATTCTTAATTCGCTTCGTATGTACCGTACCAAATATTCATCTGAATTTGGGGAATTGGTTTTGTGTTATGACTCTAAGCATTATTGGAGGCGTGATTACTTTCCAGAATATAAATTTAGCAGACGAAAGAGTAGAGAAAAATCCACACATGATTGGAATGCAATTTTTCTTTGTCTCAATGAGATAAAGGATGAGCTTAGGAATAATATGCCATATAAGTTTGTAGAAATATATGGCGCAGAAGCTGATGATATTATCGGTGTTCTTTGCTCCGAATATTCAGAAGAAATCATGATAATTTCTGGTGACAAAGATTTTATTCAGCTCCAAAAATATCCTAATGTAAAACAATTCAGTCCGATTACTAAGAAAATAATAAGTGGTGAAAATTCTGGCACATATCTTAAAGAGCATATCTTTAAGGGTGACACTAGTGATGGAGTACCTAATGTTCTATCTCCTGACAATACATTTACTGATGGCTTACGACAAAAACCATTAAGTAAAAAGAAAATTGCTTCATGGGTGGAACATGATTTTGAAGATGTTGCTCCTAATGATGAAGTGAAAAGAAACTACCAAAGAAATCGCAAATTGATTGATTTGACATACACACCAGAAGAACTTTCTTCAGAGATAATTAATACATATAAGGAAGCTCCATATGGTGATCGCAGCAAACTACTAAATTACTTTATACAAAAGAGATTGAGAACTCTCACAGAATCCATAGGAGAATTTTAAAATGAATTTATTAATTTCAGAAATTTTGGAAAAGGTTTCAAAAGTCAAGACTAAAAAGGATAAGGTTGATATCCTAAGAGAAAATGATCATCAATCTTTGAGAATGGTTATTAAGGCTTCCTTTGATCCAACTATTGAGTGGGCATTACCAGAAGGTGATGTTCCTTATACTCGCAATGAGGCCCCAGAAGGAACAGAGCATTCTTCTCTGTCATACGAATCTCGTAAGTTGTATCATTTCATTCGTGGTGGTGATAATCAAATTAATCAGAACAAGCGAGAATCAATGTTCGTTCAACTATTAGAAGGTCTTCATGAGAGTGAAGCAGCACTTTTGGTGGCTGCAAAGGACAAGAAATTGCATCAAATGTATAAGGGTCTTTCTGCTCCTGTAGTCAAGGAAGCATTCAATTGGAATGATGAATATATGGTTGATGACCATCATGTTTATCCTCAAACACCCGGCCCAGCAAACGGGTAATGACAGATTATCGAACTTTTTTACAGAATCGTTTAGAATCAATGACTTAGGAGGTACGATTTCTCTTGACAAACCCTTCTGACTATGGTACTATTAGGTATAGTCAGAAATAAGGAAGACAGAGACATGAACAACGAAATGACTGCCCTGATTGAGAATATCAAAAAGGACTATTTTGAGTGGACCACGGGTTGTGCGGCCGCCGCTGGTCGGTGCATTCTGAGCGATACCAATAAGGAAATGATTGGTAGGTTCAATGATAATCTGACCTACAAGACAGGTTCCAAATACATCAAGGTCTTCACAGAAGGCGGTAGTGTTTGGGGTTTTGTTGTCAATACATTCAAGGACAAGAAGTTTGCCAAAGGTGACATTCTGAAGGCTGCGGGCTATAACGCTCCTGCTCGGAACGCTGCACGGGGAAACATCATTGACGGTGGTTACACCATCCGGTGGACCGGCCCCCTGTATCTGAAATAATTTGAGGAAATTATGATACTTCACATTAAAGGTTCTAACAAA
>Ga0308019_10000579_pt1 | contig 22871 bp, 20 predicted proteins | sample Neamet284_FD_203135 | JGI IMG/M metagenome (GOLD analysis project Ga0308019, IMG submission 203135) | Marine microbial communities from water near the shore, Antarctic Ocean - #284 | ecosystem: Environmental > Aquatic > Marine > Unclassified | place: Southern Ocean | collected 2014-10-01 | reverse complement strand
TTTTAGTCTCAAACAATAAAGCATTATCGAAACTAGCTAAAAATAAAAGAACTATTATAAATAAAGAATTTAGAAATTTAATAAAAAATAATACTTCTGATTCAGACTTTAAATGGGATTCAATTCTAGAATATGATAAAAATATTTCTATATCACTTAAAAAAGTACTTGATAATGCTATTCAAAATTCCTCACTAATTAGAGAGTCTATTTTTATTTTCTCAAAAGGATCTCAAATTAAACTAAGTGATATTTCAAAAGGAGGTGTTTGGTGTACTTTGATTGGCCAAGGGCATGGCAAACTGGTTGTTCGTACACTTGTACAACTTTGTGATGGAAGAGCCTATAATTTTGTTATAAATATTAATGATAATTTGAACCCATCTCGTTTTAAACGTGAAACTAATTGGCTTATATCTATTAGTGCCCTTGTAAATAGTAAAAAACTTGTTGAAGATTTTGGCTCAATATGGGAAGAAAATCAAATTTTTACGGAGGAATACATTCCCGGAGAAACTGCACTACAATACTTAGAAAAAAATAAAATTGAAATAGCTTCAAAAACCTATCCAGATAGATGGCAAATGAGATGGCTACATTTTATATGGAATGGGATAACAGCATATTTAGAGTTTTGGAAAAACTCCGGTCAAAGTCAAATGGTTTCTGATGCTTCACCCAAAAATGTAATAATACCTGAGTTTGATTATTATACTGGTACACGTCTAATCTCAATTTCAGATCGTAAAAAAGCTATTACACTTTTAGAAGTTCTTATTACTTTATATCAACGATTTATTCTTGATACAGAAAAAGCATTTCCAGGTTTGAAAAAAATGGCTGAATGGGAAATTCTTTTCACAATTGTCTTAGAAGTCTTCGATATTGAAATTGGTATTAAACTATTAAAAACAATAAAAACCTCAGATAAAAATACAGGATTAACGCTAGATAAAATAAATTTATTTATCAAAGATGTTGAGCAATTTGGTCTACTAAGAAAATCTGTCGTATTTGCTTCCCTACGTTATCAACGTTGGCTTGATCTAAACTTAAAGGCGACTCACAAAGCAAAGGGTGTAATTATTCAAGACCTTTATAAGGATTACAGGTTGCAATCTTTAGCACAATTTTACCCAGAAACACGAATTCGGTTTTTTCTCATGACAGCTTTTAAAGATTCAAACCCTGAATTATTAAAAAGATTAAATATACTTATGAATCAAATGCGCTTTGGTACGGTATCAGAAGAAAGCTTAGAATCAAACCTACATCAAATTCATGAAGAGATTGAACTTACTGATTCAGAAAAATATTTTCTTACTCGTCTCGTATTTGAGCATGTTGATGCAGCAGATTACGCTGAACTTATAACACGTGAGATAGGAGAAAAAAGCAGACTGGATCTAGTCGTATTAATTGAAAATAAATTAGGTAAAGTATTTAAGCTTCGACCACCATTCCACCCTAAAGAGGTCGCTAGATTTCATAGTCTACTGATTGAAGCAAAATTAGAAGTCCAGTTTGAATCTGATCATGAGTTTCTATTATTATTTAATAAAAGAGAAGATTTAGCTGGTGGAATTTTTTGGAAAAAAACTGGACCGGGTATTGCTCATTTAGAAAAAATTGTTATTTCTTCTAAAAATAGAAGTACTCGCTTAAGTATTAAATTAATTGAAAACCTATTTCAACATTTAATACTAAAAAAGTATAAATACCTTACGGTCGGATTTTTTCAATCGGGATTATTTTATAAGCTTGGTTTTGAAATAAATCAGAAATTTGGTGGTCTAGTTAAAAAACTTTAATACAACATCAAATAAATTACTACACCAGTTACTGATACATAAAGCCATAATGGTAAAGTAATCTTTGCTATCTTGCGATGTTTAGATAAACTATCTGTCCACCCTCTATAAAGAGTCACTAAAGCAAGTGGAATAATAATTGAAGCGAGTATTATATGTGTTAGAAGAATAAAAAAATATATTTCTGTATAATCACCTACGTATTGTTTTGGGCCAGCTTTAAACCAATGATAAATAATATAACTTACTAAAAACATTCCTGAAGTACCAAAAGCTAACAACATAATTCTTTTGTGAAGCTGTCTTTTTTTTTGACGAATTAGTATATATCCATAGATTAATAAAATAGTTGTTATTCCATTTAATGTTGCATTAACCAAGGGTAATATTGATACATCTATTGCTCCTTCCATACCTTCTGGTCGAGGTCCTAAAATTAAAAAAGCAACAGCTGCTGATATAACAACTGAAACAATATAAATTATTTTTAACCAAAAATTATCTTGGTTATTCATTAAGCTTCTTTTAGTAATATTTTAATATCTTTCTTTAATTGAGACATATCTTCAGTTTTTATTCCGCTATAATAGCCACGAATATTACCTTCGGTATCAACTAATGCAAATTTCTCACTGTGAAAAATAATATCTTCATAATCACCAATTTTGAAACCAGTTCTAATAATATCTTTGACTGAATTTTCTGGACCCGTAAGAAAATGCCATCGCTCTGTATTTGCGCTATATCTTGAAGCATATTCTTTTAAAATTTCTGGTGTGTCGTATTCAGGATAAACAGAAAAAGAAATAATTCTAACATTATCATCCGCCTTAAAAGCTTTATGAATAATATTCATGTTACCAGTCATAATAGGACATGCCATCGTACATGTAGTAAAAATAAAATCTGCTACCCAAACTTTTCCTTCCATATCTGATCGAGTTATTGACGAACCATTACTATCAGTAAATTGAAAGTCCGGGATGGAACCATTAATAGGAAGGATACTAGTTGTATTAAATGTTTTAATAATAAAGGTAAAAACTAGAAATACTGCTACGAAACCATAAATAATAAACCGTGTTTTTTGATTCATTTTTAAACTTTCAAATCTATAATAATTATGATTAGTAATATAGGTAGATAAAGCACGGAAGCTTTCAACAAAAGAAGTGCGCTTTTAGTTGATTTATCTTTTGCTAAAGGAATTGCAGAAAAAAAGAACCCACAAGAAATAATAGTTACACCAATAAGATAAAAATAACCAAGGCTCCCTTCAATTATAGGTAATAAAGAAATTGGAATCATGAGTAATAAATGCCAAAAAATTTGCCTTATAGTTCTAGAACCATCTGAATCAATAACTGGAAGCATTTTAAAATTTGCAGAAGCATAATCTTCCTTGCAAAGCCATGCTATAGCGTAAAAATGAGGATGTTGCCAAAAATACATGATCCCAAATAAAATCCATGCCATAGAACCAATTTCGCCTGTGGCTGCAGTCCAACCTCCAACTATTGGCAATGCTCCAGGAATAGACCCAACTGAAGTATTTAACCATGTTATTTTTTTTAAAGGTGTATAAATAGCAACATAAAGAAACGCGGTTAATAGGGATAAAAAACCTGTTAGTAAATTAGTTTTTAAAACTAAAAAAAAACTACCACCTAAAACCATAAAAACACCAAAAATAATAACATGTAATGGAGAAATTAGACCTGCAGGTAATGGACGGTTTTTGGTTCTTTCCATATACTTATCAGAATCTCTTTCTAAATAATGATTTAAAGCTCCAGAGCCTGAGGCCGTCATTGAAGTCCCTAATAGGGTATAAAATAAAGTAGAGAGATCACCTAAACCATTATTTCCTAAATAATATCCTAAAAATGTAGCTACTAAAACTAATGATAAAATATTAAGCTTACTTAATTCAAGATAAATACTTAATAAAGATTTAGCTTTTTCTTTTTTAAATTTCATACTACCAGTTCGAATATTGCTTTGGATGAATTCTCAAAAAAAATAATAAACTAACACCTAATAAAATTGCGCCATTAACCACATGGAAGCTCGCTACATAAGGTGATCTTTCAGTTAAAACTGTTAATGCACCTAGAATCAATTGTAAGGATAAAACTAAAATAATTCCCCACATTGATTTATTTAAAATATTATTTATTTTTATCTTTGGATATTTTTTATATAAAAAATATCCAATAAAGGTTGTGACAATTATAGCTCCTAAACGGTGAACAAAATGTATAATAACTTGAAAACGAGAAACAGACTCCCAATCCATATCAAATAAAGTAACATTTATATTACTAATCATTATATCTGAAAAGGTAGGAAACCAGAGTCCACCCATAGTTGGAAAATCCGGTATTGCTAATCCAGAAGCAGTATGTCTCATTAATGCTCCTAAAATTAATTGAACATAAACTAAGGTGAACATAATAATTGATCCTGTTCTTATATCTATTGATTGTCCATGTTTATTTCTATTTTTTTGTTCAAGTGAAAGACTATAAGCTATAATTATTGTTATAATAAAAAAAGTTTGAGCTAAAACTCCATGAATAATAGAAACTACTGGGGGTAAAAAAAAGAGTACAGTTATTCCACCAAATAAACCTTGAACTATAACTGTTCCTAGAGCTAAAAGACCAAGCTTCTTTAACCAATAAGGAGTATTTGAAAAGCTAATCCAAATAGCTTGTATTAACGTAAATAACCCAACAATTGTAGCGATCATTCGATGTCCATGCTCATAGAAAATTCCCCCTACCATGTCTGATAAAGGAAATGCAAACATTTGTTTTCCATAAGTAGTTGGCCAATCTGGTACAGATAATCCAACTTCATGACTTTTCACTAAAGCTCCTACAAATATCAAAAATAATGTAGAGAATGATGTCAATTTGGATAAACGCCTAAGTCCAGTTTTATATTGATATTCCATGATTTAATTTTCCCTCAAAAATCAGTTGAGAATTTACGATTTATCAAACATAATTATGTTATTAATCATAAAAAAAAAGCCCCTATTCAATTAGAATGAAAGGGGCTTTTTAAATTATTATAAGATCTTAATCTTACCAATCATCACCCCAGTCATCATCATCATCTCCTTGTTCTTCTAATAAATATTCTTGCTGCTCAACTTTCCAAGCTTCATAACCTTCTTGATCATGTACCGTTAAATATCCCATCATTCGATAATGTCCTAGTCCACACAACTGAGCACAGGCTATCTGGAACCCTTTTCCTTCTCTTTTTGTTCCAACCGTAGTCTTAAGAAATTCTTCAGATGTCATAGTCGCTTCAAACCAAACAGGAATCTCCATCCCGGGGATAGCATCTTGAGAAACTCTAAATTCTGGAAGTTTAAAATTATGAATTACATCTTTAGTTGAAAGAGAAATATTTATAGGTGTATTGACTGGTAGATGCAATTGATTAACAGTGAATATATCATCTTTACCAAAAGAATCTTTTCGATCTAACCCAATAGGGTTTTCTGCTTCATCAACTAGAGCCACCGTTGTCTTACCAAAAACACCATCTGGCCCAGGATAATGAAAATTCCACGCAAACTGTTGGCCCACAACCCTTACCTGAACAACCTCAAGTCCAGTAGGAACGTCATTTACACGGCTTGCCCAAATTGGAAATGCAAAACCAAAAAGCAGGACAACTTCTACAATAGCAACCAATCCTTCTATATAAGAGGAATAATGACTTCTAACACCGTGATAGTTTGCTTTAGAATTATTTGAAGCTCTGAAGCGAATAAGGGCATAAATAAAATAAGCACCCCACCCAACAAATAAAATAAGCATCAACCAATGAACAATTGAGATAATATTATCTATCTGCGGTCCTTGCGTTGACGCAGATACTGATGGTAAACCAAAATTTCTAAGAAGTTCTAACACCGAAGATATCCTCCGAATTAATTCTTTTTATCTTTAAATGACTTTGCATAATCCTTCGCCCTCCGATGTAGTACATAAATAGATGAGCCAACACCACCTAATACGCCACCTGTTATACCAAGCATCGCTAAAATAGCTTTATTTATACCTTGAGTTGCAGCTGAATTTGGATCTCCAAAACATGTAGCACAAGCATAAGAAGCCTCTGGAAAGAGGACTAGGCCTAAAATAAATATTATTATAATTATTTTCCTCATCATGAAAACGTTTTGAATTTTTTTAATACCTGAAACCCATAAACTACTAACCCTACTCCAAATAAAAATGAAGCGAATGTAATCATTAAGGATTGATTATATCCCCATATACCAAATCCTATAGTTAAGGCAAAAGCAACTATGATAAAAATTATATGAAATGATTTTAATGACATATTATATCTTTGTATGATCCAAAATAGCACTTAAAGGAACAAAAATAAGTATTAAAAATGCTACAACTGTAGCTATAAGAGTCCAGTAAATAGTCACCTTTTCATCAATTAAATGCATAAAGTAACAGGCGACAAGAGAGCCCTTAATACTCGCAACAATTAATGCGAGTGTTATACCCATACCAACACTCACTTCTAAATATGAGATTCCAACAGTAACAATTGTTAAAAACGCTAAGGAAACAAAGACCAAAACATATGTCTTTATATGATGTTTTACTTGTTCAGGTGTTAATTCAGACATACTTATTACCTATAATAAATATAAGGTTGGAAATAAAAAAATCCAGACTAAATCAACAAAGTGCCAATAAAGGCCTACAATTTCAATTCGATTTGTGAATCTTTCTGGATCAGACTCCCACATTTTTGCTCCGGGAATCCAAAAATAAAAGATTACAATAATGCCTCCAATTATATGAAGAACATGTAGTCCCGTCATTGTAAAATAAATTCCAAGAAAATTATTATATGAAGGAAAGTATCCAACGTGAAACTTATGACTGTATTCAAAATATTTAATAACTAGAAAAGCACAAGCAAGAAGCAATGTTATTCCTGCATATATTTTAAACTTATTAAAATCATTAAGTTTTAAAGAGGCCCAACTCATAACCATTGTAACAGAAGATGTAATTAAAAATAGTGTATTTAAGGTTGCTAATGGTATGTCTAAATACTCTGAACCTGAAGGCCAAGATTCAACACCAGTTCTTAAGAATATATAGGCTGAAAAAAGACCTCCAAACAACATGACTTCTGAAGCTAAAAATAGCCATATACCAAGTTTTCCATTGTAGAGTCCTGTATCAGGTCTATTTTTAACAGTGTATGGGATATCCATAAATCTTATACCTTCTTACTTTGAGGTGTAAAGTCTTGATCGTCACCTGGAACATTATACTCATAAGGACCACGATAAACAGTAGGTACTACTTCAAAATTACCATGTCCTAAAGGTGGAGAGGTAGTATCAGTCCACTCTAAAGTTGTTGCATTCCAGGGATTTTTTTCACCAGTTTTTTTACCAAAAAGACTAATAATCATATTTACTATAAAAAAGATTTGAGCTAGGCCAAGCAACCAGGCAGACACAGACATTACCTCATTAAGATAAAGAACATCTGCAGCATGAGCATATGTTTCACCGCCATCCCATAATCTTCTAGATACACCAGCTAATCCTTGAACAAACATTGGCATAAATATGCCATTCATAAATATCATAGAGAAAAAGAAATGAAGCTTTCCAAGGGTTTCGTTTGTTCTTTTCCCTGTCATTTTTGGAAACCAATAATAAATACCAGCAAATAATGCAAAAATAGTTCCGGGCGCTACGACATAGTGAAAGTGTCCTATAACATAATATGTATCATGCAAATGAATGTCCGCGGCTGCGAGCCCTAATGGCAACCCAGTGAGCCCACCAATACCAAACATTGGGATAAATCCAAGAGCAAATAACATTGGTGTATTAAATCGTATTGAACCACCCCATAGGGATAAAAGTAATGTAGTTAATATAACTACTGATGGAATTGAAATAATCATTGTGGTTGTTTGGAAAAAAGCTCCAATACTTGTACCCATACCTGTTATATACATATGGTGAGCCCATACAATAAATGACATAAAACCTAAGAAAACCATCGCATAGACTAATGCGTTATATCCCCATATTGGTTTTCTAGTATTGTTAGCTATAATCTCGGTAACAATACCAAAGGCAGGAAGGATTAAAACATAAACTTCAGGATGAGCTAAAAACCAAAATAAATGTTGCCAAAGAAGAGGGCTTCCCCCACCTGCATTTGTCAAAACTTCACCTGAGACAACTAATCCACTAGGCATAAAAAAACTAGTTCCAGCCAGTCTATCCATTAATTGTAATACACCTGCTGCCTCAAGTGGTGGAAATGCCAATAATAATAAAAAAGCAGTAATAAACTGTGTCCATACAAATATGGGTAACTTCATCCATGTCATACCCTCAGCTCTTAATTGTATAACTGTCACTAGAATATTAACGGAGCCTAATAAAGATGAAGTAATTAACATAACCATACCAAGTAACCAAACAGTTTGACCCGTTGTAGCAATATTTGAAAGAGGAGGATATGATGTCCATCCTGAATTAGCAGCACCTCCAGGAACAAAAAAACCAATAGCCATAATTACTGAACCCACAAAATACATCCAATAGGAAGCTGCATTTAATTTAGGGAAGGCCATATCAATAGCGCCAATTTGCAATGGAACAAAATAATTGCCAAAAGCACCAAAAGCGAGTGGTACAACGCCGAGGAATATCATTATTGTGCCATGCATCGCACCCAAGGAATTATACATTTCAGATGGTAGGATACCACTCTCTCCAAATAGGGATCCAACAAAAGGAATTGGGCTTTCAGGATATGCTAACTGATATCGCATAATCATCATTAGTAAAAATCCAAATAATAGCCACAACAAAGATGTTATACCATATTGGATGCCAATAACTTTATGGTCTGTTGACCATATGTACTTTGTCAAAAAACTTTGTTTGTGGTGCTCAGAGCTCATTTAATGATTCCTGATTTATCTAAAATTAAGTAGTCTCAAAAAATAATCATTCAAAAACTAGTTCTAAATTTAGCTCTCTATTAATAATATGAGCAAAATATATTGTAAGTATTTTAAATAAAGTAAGTTTCTTGTCTTAGGTAATATTATCGCTGTAAATTTTATAGCTGTATTTAGCAGTATAATTTTTGAAAATCTTAGGAGAATATAATGCGTAAAGTAATGAGCATGGTAATGATTGCATCTATTGCCCTCAGTGCGCTTGTGGCAGGAGAAATCAAAGGCCGTGTAAAATATGTGGGAAAACCACCAAAAGCTAAACGAATCAGAATGGATGCAGATCCAGTTTGTGCAGCTTCTCATCAAGAAGCAGCAAAAGCTGAATCTTTTATAGTTGATTCTGATGGTAATATTGCAAATGTGATGATTTATCTAAAAGGTGTTAAGGTTAATGGGAAAGTACCAAAAGCTGAAGTAATAATTAATCAAAATGGATGTGTATATACACCTCATGTACTCGGTATTCAAGCGGGCCAACCATTAAAAATTCTTAATAGTGATGCCACAATGCATAATATTCATGGCTTACCTAAAATTAATAAAGAATTCAACTTTGGCATGCCTAAATCATTGAAGCAAAAAATAGTTACATTTAAAAAAGCTGAAGATGTTTTTGTAATAAAATGTGATGTTCACCCTTGGATGAAAAGCTATACACAAGTATTTGACCATCCTTATTTTGCAGTAACTAGTAAGGATGGAACTTTCAGTATTAAAGATGTACCAGACGGTACTTATGAAGCTGTTGCTTGGCAGGAAAAATTTGGTAGTAAAAGAATAATGACTCAAAGTGTCACTGTAAAAGGTGGAGAGGCCGAATTAAATTTTAAGTTTGAAAGACCAAAAAAAAGCTAAACTATAAAACCTAATTTGTATTAAAAAAACCCTCAGTATTTCTGGGGGTTTTTTTCAGGTTCTCAATAACTTTTAAATGATCATCTGAAAGATTATTTACACTAAAGAAAACAACGCCATCTGCGCCACTTTCAATTGAACCTTTAATTGCATTTTTTAATTCTTCAGGATTTAAAACACCAACAAATAGACCAGAATAATAATTACAACTTCCTCGTCCCTCTTGAACTCCATTTTTAACACTGAAATTTATCCAATCTATGTTTTTATTATAAAAATGATGATAATTCATTGGGCAGACTAAATCAACATTCCAAGAAGGCCAATCTTGACGAACCATCTTACGTGCCATTTCTGGATAAGGAAATACTGCAGCAGAAATATTTGTGCCATAGGCGTGTGATATATCTACTAATTCATTAACTAAACTAGTAAGCGCCTCTAATCTAAATTTTAACCATTCGTCTTTTAGTTTATTACTATCTAATTCTATTGGATCGATATCATAAATTTGTTTAAACCTTTTTCTGGCAACAGGATGATAACCAAAATCATATTCAGGCATTTCGTAGCTCTGATCCAGTCCATATTTAGGCTGCAATTTTATTGGAAGAATTACATCCGAATATCGAACATAGTCTAAATGAACAGAAGCTAATCCTTTAATTTTTGCAATCTCTTCGATTACAGTCTTAATATGATCACGAGCGCCTTCACTAAATGGACTTAACCACTGATAATAATTAACATAAGGTCGAAAATCATAACTATTTTGACCTAATTTATTAACAGAATACCAATCTTTATGTTCTCTCGCTTCTTTATCATTTGGTCTATTTAGTGTCCAAACCCATGCATGTATGTTTATTTCAATACTTTTTGTAATTGCAATTAATTCTTCAAGTTGAACACTTTTCGCTTGAATAAAAAAGTCAGTAATCCCCGATTCTTTATATTTAGTGAAAAAAGTGACCCATTCATTTTCAGATTTTTCTGAAAATTCCATCCACGTTCCATAACTAATCTCTTTTTTATGTTTTATATTTTCCATTATCTTTTTCTGAAAACTAAATAGTAAAGTAAAATTTCATGAATCAAGTAAATCTTGTTAATAAAATTTTCGAACAACCATACAATCATTTAATAACACCTTAAATTGATTTGTTAATTATTAATAAATAAAACAAAAAGAGTCTAAATAAAAATTATTTACTCTTAAAATTAGACCATGCTTTCAAGAGTATTTTTAATTAGGCAAGGTAAATGTTGTGGAAATAGATGTCTTATGTGTCCCTATACAAGTAAACATAGTGGGCAAAGCTCTACAATTCGACAACAAGTTCTCGATAATTTAGAAACTTGGGAAAAACTTAATCTAGAAAATATAAAAATTAAAAAATAGAGAGTTTAAAGAATCAATCCCAGTCTTCATCTCCCCAATCATCATCTTCTTCAATAATAAAACCATAACCATTTGTTTGAATATGCCTTCTTACAATAGATGAAACATCTTTTCGGCCATTCATCCCCCACATCCAATCAATAAGAGCATTATATAGTTTAGTACTATCTGTACTGATTCGAGCAACATCTTTACCCCAAACTTCTGCAACAGAATTAACTGGCTCTTCAGTTGGAATATAAGGTGCTGGCATTTTTGTTCCAGGCATGATATCTAAAGGATTGATAAACCACTCTCTTAGCCACTCTGGTCTTAGACGCTCTTTTGTCAATACTAGATTTGGAGCCCATGTTAGTGCATCTTGCTTAGGCTTTGCTTCGCCATAAAAATGACAATTATTACAAGCTCCCATTTCAGCAACCCTCTCACCTGCTTTATAAGAAGAAGAATTTTTTGCAAACTTATGGGGGTTTTCATATGTTAGTTTTAAATCATCTTTATTTTGGAAATATGAAATTACTTTGTTCCATTCTTCATCGGTATAATCAAAACTTGGCATTCTAGCCTGTAGATTAGGCCTTACCATTGTAATATTTTTAAACCAATTTAACAACCATTGTGGCTGAGTCTTTCTTCCTTGAGTGTTTAACAATGGGGGGCTAAAACTCTGGACTAAGCTTCTATCTTCTGCATTTGTGTTATCCGCAACCTCTCTTAGCCAATCAGCTGTAGAAGGCCAAATAGCTCCACCCTTACCATCTATTTTATGGCAACCCATACAATTGTTTGTATGAATAAATTGTTCGCCTTTAGTTACCGCTAAATACTGAGGTGTTTTTTCTGGAAGTTTTGTTGATGGAATTTCATCTTTAACAAGGCCCATAATTAAAGTTACCAAAGATATTATTTCTTTATCCTCAAGTCCAAAGTTGGGCATCCTTGATTTTTCAAGTGGTTTAAGTTGCTTAACTGACACGCTACCATCATCATTTGGAATTAAATCAAATTTTTCTGGCTGCTGCAGCTTATTATAGAACCAGTCCCATTTATTATGAGGGATTTCATCATGCCAAAACCCAAAGTCAAGCTTAGAGATAAGCTTACTACCTTCGTAGTTAAGCGAAATGCCAATTGGCTTTCTATTCTCAAAGCCTTGGATATTATGACAAGAATAACACCCATAATGACCAATTAAATTTTCTCCTGAAAGGACGAGCTTTTCTTTTGTGCTCATTCCTTCTAAGATATTTTGAACTTGCCTAGTTGAATTGACTTGAGAAAGAAAATCAGAAGTTATTTCATTTAAAATTACTTCATCTATTTGCGGAACTTTAGTTTTATCAAAACTTTCAGTTTTATCTTTAATAAGATAAGTAGCAATATCACTAGCTTCTTGATTAGAAAGTCTAAGGTTTGGCATTTTTGTATCAGGATGATATGAATATGGATTTTTTAACCAACTAAATAACCACTCTCTACTAGTCTTAGAACCTAAACCTATTAGATTTGGACCTTGTTGAAGTCTTAAATTTTGAACAGAAGGTTCGTAACTTGCATCTACTTCAGGTTGAATCTGATGGCAGCCCATACAGCCATAAGAGGCAACTAATAAGGCTCCGTTTTCTGCATTACCCGACTTTAATCCTTTACTTATTTTATAATCTTCAGAATTTTCATATAAATACTCTGTCATGGCTAGAGTTTCTTGTTCAGATCTCAAAATATCCTGAGGTGAACTATTATTGCCTTTTTTAAAGAAATGAGGCATCCATGTATTATGTCTAAATGCTCTTGGCTCCATTATCCATCGATATACCCAATCTTTATCTGCTTTTGAAGCTACTTTATAAAGACTTGGACCTGGCTTAGGTGCATCTTCCCATCTATCCATTGAGTGACAAGAATAACAACCAGCTTTTTCAAATGTTGCCATACCTAAAGTTAAATTCTCAGCACCAACGACTGGCATATTATCACCATGACACTTAAAGCATCCGGCCTCTACATATTGAGCTGGTAACATTTTATCTTCCCAATAATGTAAAGCTTCCCATCCATATTTATCATGCCAATCTTTTGCTTGCTCTTCATTCTTAGGCATATGACCAGATGATATAAAGTCAGTACCTCTTCCTCTTCCAGAATGACAGGAAGTACATCCATATTCACTCATTGGATGCGGTGAACTTCCGCCGGCAAATTCATCTATGCGAGGATGCGTAGTATAAGGTTGAGGTTGATCTTCAAAACCTATTTTATCAATACCAACATGACAAGTCATACAACGATCAACTTTTGGCATACCCATATATACAAGGTCTTCCTTAAGATCATTAAGCACAACCTGCTTGACATCATAATAAGGATCAATGAAATCAATGACCGGCAAATCTCTAACAATATTTGCGACTTTATTTGAAAGACTCATTGATTCAGGATCAAGTTTTGTTAATCGGCGTTCTAATAATTGCTTCTCTTTCGTCACAGAAAAAATTTCATCTTCATATTTTTTAATATTTGAATTGATGAGTTTAAGTGTGTTTTCTAATTCATCTATGTCCGATTGTGTTTTTTCAGCGATTAAAAATTTAGCATCAGCATTTTCACGGAAAATATTATACTTTTTTTCTGCTTCTTCTACATTTCCCTGTCCAAAAAGAGCTTCTTCATAAGCATAACGCTGCGCATCCATATCAGCCTTACTAAACTGAAAATCTTGATTATACTTATATACTTCTATTCTTAGAATATCTAACTGAGCATTAATACCATCTACTTTATCTGATTCTAATTTTAGAATATTCTTACTCACAGCTAGAGAACTAAGAAGAGTTTCAAATTCAATATTATCTTCTAACGCAATTGTTTGAGCGCTAATATCTTCTTTTATTTTAGCTACTTCAATTTTTCTAAATTCAATTTGATACTTTTTCCAGGGCCGATTGAAATCATCAGCAAATACTAAAATCCAAAAAGCAGTAAATAAAATACTTGAAATAGCAAACCACTTATTTAACTTTAGTATGTTGTAGTAACGTTCCTGATTATTTGAATTATTCATACTATTATATGTTTAATTAAAAATTAAAGAAATACTCAGGAATTGAAATTAAATACTTAAGGTTAAAAAGCCATCGTAGATACATTTTAATAGGAAGAAGTGCTCCAAAAATCATTAGCACCACAAAAATTGAGTAGCGTGATGCTCCTAAATTCTCATAGTATTTTTTAAATATTGTCTTAGCTAAGAGAACCGGTAAAACAGCTATGAAAATAAACATAATCAATAGCCCAGGCGCCTCCCTGATGAGGATTGATTGAGGTAATCCAATCTCTAACCATTTTACATAAATAATCTCAGAAAGATTTACATTTGTCAGTGCCTCTAAACGATGAGAATCCCAATATTCAAAAGGTCCAAAGAAACCCCAATTTGGTCCCCTTAAAAAAGTTCCAATTACTATCAATACATTCCATAAGATAAGCCAACCAAATAGATAAATAGAAAGAGAAGCCTTTCTATTTTTAAAACTATAAAACCCTGAACCGTTTGGATCTCTATCAAGATATGGAATAGCCATTAATCCAATTATAATAAAGGTAGGCAAGACTACACCAGCATACCAGGGGTCAAAGTAAACAAGCATTTCTTGAAGACCTAAAAAATACCATGGGGCTTTTGCCGGGTTAGGTGATTCCGCTGGATTAGCTGGTTGCTCTAATGGCGCTGGTAGACCAATTGACCAAATCAACATAAATGATGAAAAAAGTATCAATGAAATAAGTTCTACATAGACTAAATCTGGCCAAACTAATACTTTATCATTCGGCGCTTCATAATATTCATCCACTGGTTTTCCTTGATCAATTAACTCATCATTTTTATATGCTTGGTTCATTGATAGCCACGTAAAAAAAATGAGTAATAGTATAAGTCCAGAGATAGGAACATTGTCAGGTTTTAAAACAATACTCTTAAAATTATAATCTCCTAAACCAAAAATAAAGAATGAAACCGTAACCAATGTCATTAGAAGTAAACCTTTGCCTGTCCAAAGTTTATCTAAATGAAAACGTTTATTTATTCGATAAAACCAGTCTGTTGGAGGAAATATGAATGGAAATAGTATTATAACAGCAGTTACCAAGATCGTTGGGTTAGAAATATAATTAATTAGAGATTTAAAACTTTCCATTTTTACACTGGTGTAGAGATTCCACCATCCTTTCGAATTCTCCAAAAGTGTACAGCCATAAAAATCATAATAATGAAAGGTAAACCAATACAATGAAGTACATAAAAACGTAGTAAAGTTGCTTCTCCCAAAAATCGACCACCTATTAATCCAAAACGAGCATCACTTACTTTAGTTATAAAATTAATATCACCAATAGCTAGTAAGGCTGAACCAGGACCTTCTGCTCCTATAAAAGGAGTCGCTCCCGCCATATTCGAACCAACTGCAATAGCCCAAATAGCTAATTGATCCCAAGGTAACAAATAACCAGTAAAGCTTAACAATAGAGTTAGTACAAGCAAAATAACACCAATTGCCCAGTTAAATTCTCTTGGTGGTTTATAAGATCCTGTCATAAACACACGAAACATATGCAACCATACAGTTATAACCATGGCATGTGCTCCCCACCTGTGGATTTCACGCATAATCCCAAAAGGCACTTGTTCTGATAAGTCTATCATATCGGTATATGCATATTCAATTGTGGGACGATAATAAAACATCAAGAGAATCCCTGAAATTGTAAGAATTAAAAATATAAAAAAAGAGAGCCCCCCCATACACCAAGTGAATTTAAGCTTGACCGCATGCTTTGGAAGACGTACTGGATGGAGATGTAAAAATACTGAATTTAATACAACCATCATACGTTGACGTCGGGACTTAGGTACACCTCCACCTCTAAATATTGAAGTCCAAACTTGACCGCTGGATAACTTCTCTAATAAACTTTTTTTATCACTCATACTTTTTTTGTTTTTAGACTTTTAAAAATGCTTCGGGATCAGTCCACTGACCTTTTTCTTGTTGATATTTCTGATTTTTATCAATAATGATTTGACCATCATCAGCTAATGTAATTTTAAAGCGCTCCAATGGCCTAGGGGCAGGTCCTTCAAAATGAATACCTGTTATTCTAAAACCACTACCGTGACAAGGGCATTTAAACTTTTTAGCTGTAGGCTGCCAATTAGGTGTACAACCTAAATGTGTACAAGTTGTTGAAAGAGCATATATTCCTTCATCATTCCGCACCATCCAAACACCATATTTTTCTTTCCATTTTAAATCCACTGCGCCTAGAGTATAATCATCAGGATATCCAGCTCGAAATGTTTGTACTGGTTCAAATAATACATTCGGAAAAAAGAATCTAAGCATCATGGTAAAAAAACCTCCAGTGGCCGCAACAAAAGCTAACCATCCAACCGAAAGCCACGAAAAAAAAGATCGTCTGGATAATTCAGAGCCTATATCAGCTTTATTTAAAGCTGCAGGTGGTGGACTAGATGGATTTATAGTAGCTGTTTTTTTGTCTGTTGACTTAGGCATGTGAGTATCTATTCTTCAAAGTTTTGCAATGCTTTTCGTGCAGCTTCTCGAATTTTTAAGTTCGAATCACTCTCTTTCAAATTTAATAATGATTGTTTTAAAGCTGGATTTTTAATCAATGGTGATACATTTATTGCAACCATCATGGCTTGAACTTGCTCTATTTTATCAATATTATTAAAAGAATCTAAATACTTTCTATCTAACAGGTCTAATACAATTCTTCTTCCACTTGAATCTTTTTGTTTTGCTAGTGCTATTGCAGCATCCCAACGAATATTTGGTTCTGTATCTGCTAACATTTTTTTCAATGAAATTATAGAGGTTGAATCTCCTATTTTACCTAAAGCAATTACTGCCTGCAACCTCACCTGAGGATCACCATCCTCTAGAAATTTTAATAAAGGGTCAACTGCTCGCACATCCTTCAAATTACCTAGGGCATAGGCACACGCCATTACAACTTCCGTGTCCTTTTGATTGAGCGCCTTAATAATTGTTTCAACATATCTAGTATCTCCAGTTGCTCCCATAGCAATTGCTAAAAACTGCCTAACTCGAAGATCTCTATCATTAATTGAGTATTCAAAAGCTGAAATCATTTCATAGACAAAGCGATCGTCTTGAGGGACCATTTTTGGATTTGATAGAATTTTTGATAATTCAAATGCTCCTTGCCATCTTTTAGTAGCTCCACCAATTTTAATATCCTCAAGATAATCTTGAGCTGTATTTGGTTCTGCTGTCATAATCCGAGTAACTAAAAAAATTAGAACAGCAAAAATAGCAATTATAAAAGGCACAACGAAAAAGCTATGAATAACTACCCTTAAGGCAGATTTCTTTTCAGGCTTTATATCTTTTATGTTTTCAGTTTCCATTAATTTTTAAGAAATTTTGTGCCGCGGAAAGGACTCGAACCTTCACGCCTTTCGGCACTGGTTCCTAAGACCAGCGTGTCTACCAATTCCACCACCGCGGCAAATATCTTTTTTTAGTTTTAAAGAGCAAATAAAATTACAATTCTGACTGTGATTATTAAAAGCTATAAAGTATGTTATTTTGCCAATGCTTGTTGCAGATCTAATCTAAGATCTTCAATATCTTCAATTCCAATTGATAAACGAATCAAAGATTCATTTATACCCATTTCTAATTTAGCTTTCACGGGTACTGCGGCATGCGTCATATCAAAAGGAACACAGCATAAACTTTCAACACCACCTAAGCTTTCTGCTAAAGTAAATACTTCAAGCTTTTTTAAAAATTTATCGCGTGCATCAAGAGAACCAACATCAATTGAAATCATGTTTCCGTAGATTACTTCTCCCTTAGGAGTAGATTGTTGTTTTTTTGCAATCTCAAATTGAGGATGGCTTTTTAAGCCTGGATAGATCACTCTTTCTAGACCATCAACAGTTGATAGCCAATCTGCTAACTCTGAAGCATTGTCAGAAGAGCGTTGATATCTAAGACCTAATGTTTTTGTTGAGCGAAGTAATATCCAATTATCAAAAGGACTAGGAACACCTCCAGTCGCTTTTAACATAAAACTAATTTTTTCTCCTAAATCGTCATTGTTGGTTGTTAAAACGCCACCTAATACGTCCGAATGACCAGAGAGTGACTTCGTAGAACTTTGCATTACAATATCGACACCATAGTCTAAAGGTCTTTGACCATAAGGACTCATAAATGTGTTATCAACACTTAATAAAACTCCTGCTTTTTTACATACGTTTGATGTGGCTTGAAGATCACAAAGTTCTAAAAGTGGGTTAGTTGGTGTTTCTACATGAACTAATTTTGTATTTTCTCTAATATGACTTTCAATATTTTTAGGTTCTCTAGTATCTATCCATTCAAATTCTATTCCTTGACGCTTCAATACATTCATAGACATTCGATAAGTCCCACCATATGTATTCCTTGAAATCAATATGTGATCACCTGCATCAAATAATTGAAATAATGCGGTAGTTGCAGCCATGCCTGTACTAAAACAAATCGCATGTTTAGCTCCTTCTAAAGCTGCTAAGTTTTCTTCAAGACGAGCTCGTGTAGGATTTGATACGCGAGAATAATCATAACCTCTATTTTTCCCTACTCCATCTTGCTTAAAAGTTGTGGTTAGATGAATAGGTGGAGAAACTGCCCCAAACTCCTTATCAGCTTCATTCCCTACATGAATAGATTTTGTTGAAAATCCCCATTTTTTATTATTAATACTCATAATTACACCTTAGTATATCCTTGGTTTAAATATTGTTGTAATTTTTTATACTTAACTTCTACCTTACTGCCACTTGGACTAACAAGATTAACTTTATCATTTCTACCTATTTTTTCATCTGTATTAATAGGCTGTTTCGCAACGTTTGAAGAAGCAATTGCTTCTTCCTGCATCGATGGACCCGAGAAACCCATTCCTGTTGATTCATCATGCAGTGTTTTTACATTCCGAGCTTTACTTACTGGTAAACTTGGAGGTGCTTGCATTCCTTGAATTTGAGTTCTATATAACCTTTCAATCGTCTCTTTAGAAGTATCACTCATCATGCCTTGAAACATTTGAAAGCCTTCTGACTTATATTCCAGCAATGGGTTTTTTTGGCCATAAGCACGAAGGTTAATACCTTCTCTTAATTGATCCATTCCATACAAATGATCTTTCCATTTTTCATCAATAGTCCGAAGTACTACAAATTTTTCAAAACCACGCATAACATCTTTGGGCAATAAAGATTCTCGAGTTTTATAAACTTCTTTAGCTTGACTCAATACATTATTTCTAATGTCATCTAAGGTAATATCATCATTACCTTTTAACTTTTGCACTGATTCTAAACTAATATCAACCAACATATGAGATGATAGATTTTGACTTATGGTATCCCAATCCCAATTTTGAGGACTAATCTCTTCCATAGGACTTAGTTCATCATCCACATAATCATCCACCATATCTTCAATGGCTTCAGTAATATCATCATCATTTAAAGCTTGTTTACGTATATCATACACAACTTTACGTTGTTGATTCATAACATCATCATATTCTAATAAATGTTTACGAATACCAAAGTTTCGTTGCTCAACTTTTTTCTGAGCATTCTCAATGGCTCGTGTTACCATTTTTGCAGTAATAACCTCTCCTTCTTCCGCACCAAGCCGATCCATCACAGATGCAATACGCTCACTGTTAAATAATCTCATCAAGTCATCTTCAAGAGAAAGGTAAAAAACGCTCGAGCCAGGATCTCCTTGTCGACCAGACCGACCTCTTAGCTGAAGATCTATTCGTCGAGATTCATGCCTTTCAGTACCAATAATATGGAGCCCTCCCAATTCTTTCATTCCTTCACCTAGCTTGATATCTGTACCACGTCCAGCCATATTAGTAGCAATTGTAACTGCTCCATATTGGCCAGCCCTAGCAACTATTTCAGCTTCACTTTGATGTTGCTTTGCATTAAGAACATTATGTGGTATTCCTTTACTTTTTAGCATTCGAGATAATAACTCTGAAGCTTCAACTGAAATTGTACCCACCAAAGTTGCTTGACCGCTCTGATGACCCTTCGCAAGCTCTTCAACAACAGCATTATATTTTTCACGAGTTGTTTTATATATGAGATCCTGTCGATCATCTCTAACGATTGGTTGATGTGTTGGTATGACTAAAACATCTAAGTTATAGATAGAAGCAAACTCTTCGGCTTCAGTTTCTGCTGTTCCTGTCATTCCTGCAAGTTTATCATACATTCTAAAATAATTTTGAATTGTAATCGTTGCTAAGGTTTGAGTCTCTCTTTCTACTTTAACATTTTCTTTTGCCTCTAGGGCTTGATGAAGGCCATCGCTATACCTTCTTCCCGAAAGAATACGTCCTGTAAATTCGTCTACAATTTGAACTCGACTATCTTGTATAACATATTCAACATCTTTTTCATATAAAGTATATGCACGTAATAATTGAGTCATATTATGAATTCGGCCCGAACGATCCGCATGAGTTTGATGAGCTTTATCTTTCTCTTTATCTTTCTCTAGTTTAGAAAAACTCTCATTCTTATCGATGTCATGTAAAAGCTCACCTAGGTCAGGAATTACAAATAAGTCAGGGTCGTCAGGCGCTAAAGACTCTCTCCCTTTATCAGTAATATCAATCACATGTGTTTTCTCCTCAATACTGAAAAAAAGATCCTCATCTACTTCATGAAGTTTTTTGTCTCTCATAAAATCAGATTCAACCTGATAAGCAAGTTTTTTAGTCCCGCCTTCTTGAAAAGTTTTCATCACTTTGGGATGTTTGGGCATACCTCTAAGTGCTTGAAGAAACTTATAACCCGCATCTTTATCTTTTCCTTCTTTAATAAGATTCTCCGCTTCAGCAACAATCTGTGAAACCAATTTATTCTGATCGCGAACGAGATTTTGAATCAATGGTCGTAATTCCATAAAAGATGAATCTACAGGAGCATCGACAGCACCTGAAATAATCAAGGGCGTTCTTGCTTCGTCAATTAATACAGAGTCAACTTCATCTACAATAGCATAAGCATGAGCACGTTGCACTAAATCTTCTTTTTGCAATGTCATATTATCACGTAAGTAGTCAAACCCAAATTCATTATTCGTTCCATATGTAATGTCACAATTATAATTTTGTCTACGCTGATCTGGTGTCATATTATTTAAAATAAAACCTACAGATAGACCAAGTCTTCTATAAACTTCTCCCATCCATTCCGCATCTCGTTGCGCCAAATAATCATTCACAGTAATTAAGTGAACACCTCGACCAGTTAGTGCATTTAAATAAATAGGGAAAGCAGCAACCAGGGTTTTGCCTTCACCTGTTTTCATTTCAGCTACATTCCCACGATGTAAAATTATTCCACCAACAATCTGAACATCATATGGCACCATTTCCCAAGCAAGCTCACGACCGGCAACTTTCCAACTAGATCCACACATTCGCCTACACGTTTCTTTAACCATTGCAAAAGCTTCTGGTAATACCTCTTCTAATTTTTCATGCTCAGCTAATAAAACAAACCTTTTAGCTTCGTCCTTATCCTTGATTTCTTCTTTAGCTTTTTGCTTAGCATTCTTAACTGCTAAGATAATAGAATCTTTCAACTCTTTTGAACGAGCAATTAATTCTTCATCAGATTTATCTAGTAATCCTTCTGCAATTGAATTGACTTCATCAACTAATGGATATAATTTTTTAACCTCTTTATCTGAACGAGAACCAAAAACTTTTTTAAATAGATTTTGAATCATCAATCTTTTTCCTTAATACCCTTATCCATTGATTTATAAACATTATCTAATACACCATTAATAAAACTAGCGCTCTCTTCATTACAGTATATTTTTGAAATTTCAATAGCTTCACTTATAGAAACTTTCGGAGGAACATCTTCAATAAAGTAAATTTCGCTAATGGCTACAATTAGGATTAGACGATCTAATAATGCGACTCGATCAAATTTCCAATTATTCAATCTACTTTTAATCTCTTCCTCACACCATTCTTTGTGCGTTATAGCAGAATCAAATAAATCAGAAATATATGTTTTCAATTTTGAGTCATAAGATCTTCTTTTAAGAATATCTTTTAATATTTTAGTTTTATTTTCACCAGTCATGGCACTTGCATAAAGTGCCTGAAGAACTGCTTCACGACCAATACGTCTAGGGTGAGTAATCTTAGGCATTAATAAATAATAATTTTGATAGTTTCATAAATTAAAGTGGATATACCCAACCAAAAGCATCCTCTTTTTCCTCAAGTTGAATTCCTAACAAAAGCTCTCTTAACTCAGTTGCCACTCTTCCCATTCTTCCATCATTTATAGTGTGTGACTCTTGTTGATAAGTAATACTACCGACAGGAGTTAAAACTACAGCAGTTCCTGTGCAAAAAACTTCTTTAGCTGCAAATAAATCTTCAAGTAAAACATCTTCTTCGTATACTTCAAAACCTAGTTTATTTTTTGCTAACTTTAATATAGAGTCACGTGTTACACCATCTAAAATTGATCCCGAAAGCCTTGGTGTTACTAATTTATTATCATTTACCATAAAAATATTAGCTGAACCAACTTCTTCAACAAATTTTTCATTATCTGCTTTAAGGTAAAGAACTTCATCAAAACCTGC
>Ga0308019_10000578_pt1 | contig 22905 bp, 21 predicted proteins | sample Neamet284_FD_203135 | JGI IMG/M metagenome (GOLD analysis project Ga0308019, IMG submission 203135) | Marine microbial communities from water near the shore, Antarctic Ocean - #284 | ecosystem: Environmental > Aquatic > Marine > Unclassified | place: Southern Ocean | collected 2014-10-01 | reverse complement strand
ATTAAAATATTTAAGCTTGCTTTAATTTTGATTAATAAAAATCCTTTTTTTGCATAAAAACCAGTTACAGCTAAATCTACAAGAATTAATGAAGGTAACATTTTTAAAATTGTATATTTAGAATAATGGGTAAAAAGACAATAAAGTCTATTCCTCTCCATAAGATAAAATTTGAATGGACTCCATTTGAAACTGTATCCTTCGATTGGATGATAAATTATTGATTTATGAACATAGTATGAATTTATTCCTTGTAAAGAAGCACGCCAACAAAGATCTAAATCATCATGATATGCAAATAGAAATGAATCAAAACCAGAAAGAGATTTCATTATTTTTGAAGAAGTAAATAAACAAGCTCCAGATGCATAACTGATATTTTGATCATTATCATATTGATTAGAATCCTTTTCTCCCCTACCTCTAGAAAATCCAAATCCAAATAATTGAACCATATTTCCAGTACTAAGAATTAAATTATGATCAGTCGTGGCTAATATTTTTGGTTGATACATTCCATCTCCAAATTTTAAAAATGCCCTCATTAATTCATCTAACCAGTTAGGTTCAACAATTGTATCTGGATTTAAGATAACAATGAATTCACCTTTGGCTTCTCTTATGCCAATATTATTCCCTTCACAATATCCAAAATTTTCTTTATTTTCTATCAAATTAATTTGCGGAAATTTTTCTTTACATTTTTTATGACTGTTATCTGTGGAAGTATTATCTACAACAATTACTTCAAATTTCTGATTTTGAGTTTTATATATTGAATTTATACAATTAAGTAGTAGATCTCCTGCATTGTAATTTAATACAACAATACTAGTAAATTTACTTAAATTATTATTTTTACTATTCATATTTTTCTAGAATTTCCATAAGTTTTTGAGATGCATTTCCTGTATTTGACATGTAATCTTTTACAAAATTTTCTCCTTTTTTTATTAAACTATTGCGAGATATCTCATTAAATAAAAAATCATTCATAGATGATTCAAGTTTATTAATATTATTGACATAAAGTACAGACCCATTTTTTAATGGTATTTCATCTTCAAAATTTTGATCTTCTGGTAAAATTACTAATACTGGAATATTACAAATCATGGCATCTAAAATTATTGTAGAAAAGTTTAATGAAATTACTGATTCACATTTTTTTAATACTTCAGAAATATTTTCATTTTGAAAAATCTGAATTGAAGAATCAATTTCTTTGATCAGAGGTCTAATGTCATATGATACTTTTCCAGGATGTAATTTAATGATTAATTTTTTTTCTGGATATCTTTTCATTATTTCAATAATCTTTTTCACAAAATCTTCAGTTTTTACAAATGATCTTGTGTCTGAACCACTACAATTATTGTGAAATAAACCATTAGCAGTTAGTAATATTATATTAGTTTTTTTAACCTCATTTTTTTCTTTAAAAAATTTATCGTGACGTGGACTTCCTAATTCAATTATCTGATTTGTATTTACGCCATAATTTAGTAAGTGTTTTTTCATTATTTTACCCCAAACAATATGCTTTGATTTCTCTGATGGTAAAATAGGTAAAATAGAATAATATTTTTCAAATTTCTTATTTTGAGGATATAATCCATGTTGTAAAAACATGTTGGGAATGTCTCTTGTATTAGCTATGGAAATAATTAATTTATCTTCTAGTCCAACATGTGCCCATTCTAGTATATGTTCAACCTCAATTTTGTCAAATAATGCATTTAATGATAAAAATCTCTCCACAGTTTCAATAAATCTATTAGTTGTTACGCTGATGAAATTTTCTTTCATTGCAGACCAAAAAGAATACCCATCAATAGAAAAAATCTCTTCAAATATTTTGTCTTTTTTCCATAATTTTTCTAATTGTATTTTTAACATTTCTTTCTCTTTTTTAATTTTTTTTGCTAGTTCTGAATCTACAAAATCACTTAATTCTATAATTTTACATTTAGATTTCTTTACAATTTGTAAACTACTATAATTCCAAATTGCTGGCCTTCTTTGATTCAACAAAATTATATTTTTTTCAGAATTGGATAATAATTTTAAAAGTTTATCATACTGTACTGGATTAAAATCTAAAAGTAAAACTGTTTTCTTATTTTTTAAGTCTTTTACTTTTGGTTTAAAGTCATATAATACATTGATAATTGTTGCAAGTAGTTTTTTTGTTTTTAAAAAATTTTTTCTTGAAATTTTTAAAGGGATATTTTTTCCTTTAATTCTAATTGGTATTTCAATAGAATCAAAAAATAGTGATGAATTTTTTGTAGATTTTTGTGCATTTAATTTTATTTTATTACTTTTACAAATCTGTAAAGTAGAATTACTCAAAAAGGACGTAGATACTTCTTCTGGATTTTCTTTTTCTATGACTCTTTTAATTCCTAAATTTCTTTTTAGAAATTGGAAAAAATACCAAATAATTTCTATTTGAAGAAGAGAACCTAAGTTAATTTTATTAAAATTTAATAATTCTTTAATTTCTGGATGCTGATACCATCCTGTTGTTAATTCTACAGTTTTATTATCTAATAATTCTTCGTCATTTTTTGACAAGTATTCTTCTACAAGTGTATGATTTATTCCATAGTTTTTCAGTAGTTTATGTGATTCAAAATCAAAACTGATTATTTTTGAATCTTCCATTTCTTGTTTAAGATCTTCTACATCCTCTTTACTTTCAACTAAAACTAATTTTTTGACCATAATTTAAAAAACGATTAATCTAATTTATTACTTCATGTGATTCTACTCTAATTTTTTTTAATTATATTCTTCTAATAACTCTGAAATTATTTTTTTAAGATTATCTTGTGAAACTTTATTTGCTGTACTAGAGCTAAATTCTTCTTTTGAAACTTTTTCCCCTTTTACCATGTTTCTTGTTACTCTATACATTTTTCCCATATCTTCACAAAATGGAATTTCTTCATCTGTGATTAGATATTCATTAAATCTTTCACCTTCCCTAAGTTTTGAAGTTTTAATGGATGACATTTTTCCTTTACTTACAAATTTTTCTTTACATACTTGTATCATACATTTTGCTAAATCTGAAATTGTTACCGATGGCATTTTAAGTATAAACACTTCTCCATCTTTTGCAGTATGCGTTACTTCTAAAATTAAGTTAGTTGCTTCAGATACAGACATGATAAATCGTGTCATTCTTGAATCTGTAATCATTAGTGATTCATGTTTTTTTATTTGTTCTAAAAATATTTGAAATACTGAACCTCTTGAACCAATCACATTTCCAAATCTGACAATTGAAAAAATAGTTTTTCCATCTCCGCGATAAGAACTTGCATCTAATGTTAACCTCTCTGCTAATAATTTACTAGCACCTAAAGTACTGGATGGGTTTGTAGCTTTATCTGTACTGATGAAAATAAATTTTGAAACTTTCTCAATTAATGATGCTTCTAGAAGATTACTTGTCCCTATAACATTGGTTTTAACAGCATCAAATGGGTTTTCTTCACATATGTCTACATGTTTCATTGCTGCTGTATGAAAAACTATGTCTATGTTCTTTATAGCTAAATCTAATCTGGATCTGTCTCTCACATCTCCCATCATAAAAGTAAACATTGGATTATTTCCTATAATCCGTTTCATTTCAAAGATAGAATTTTCATCATTAGATAATATTCTGATAGTTTTAGGTTTGAATTTGATTAATTGTTTTGCCAATCCTATCCCAATTGATCCTGTTCCACCTGTTATCAAAATTTTCTTATTTTTAAATTCCTTTGATAATTTTTGATTAGTAATTGTCATTTTTCATTATCTCTGAATTATGGATTAGTTAAAACTATTTCTATGTTAAATTTAGTATAATATTAATATCATTTTTCTTCTTATACTACTATTATGGTGACTTCTATTTTTATCCCTGTCCGATTACAAAGTGAAAGACTTCCTAAAAAAGCATTAAAAAAAATTAATGGAAAACCTATAATTCAATATTTGATTGAACGATTACAAAAAATTAGGAATATAGATAATGTTGTTATATGTACAACTAACAATTCATCAGATGATGAATTAATTGAATTTTTAAAAGAAAATAATTTCTCTTATTTCCGTGGTTCAAACAATGATATTTTAGATCGATTTTTAAAAACTACACAAAAATTTCAAACTGATTTTATTATTGCAATAGATGGGGATGATATTTACTGTGATCCAGATTATGTTGAAAAAATATTAACAGAATTTAAAAAACACGATGCTGATTGTTATCATATCACTGGTGCCCCTGTAGGATTTACTCCATTGGGATTTAAGACATCAACTTTAGAAAAAATTTGTTCTATAAAAAATACTACAAATACTGAAACTGGATATGGGAGATTCTTTTTTAATACACAATTATTCAAGATTCATGAAATACATGTTAAATTAAAAACTTCTTTCCCAAAAAATCTTCGCATGTCTTTAGATTATCAAACTGATTTCGAAATAGCTCAGAAAATTTTTAACAAATTTGGAAATAATTTTCATATTGAGGATATTTTGATTTTTTTATCTAAAAATCCTGAAATTCTTAAAGAATTAATTGAACTACAAATAAAATGGGATCAACATTGGAACATGAATTTATCTGATACATCCACAAGAGATATGTAATAATCATTATTACAAAAAATATTGAAAATTTTAGTTATAGGTTTGGGCTCTATGGGTAAGCGAAGAATTCGAAATTTATTAAAATTAGGATTTAAAGACATAATTGGGTTTGATGCCACTACGTCAAGACGAACTGAAACTGGTAAAAAATTCCATATATTGATAGAGTCCTCAATTAAAGATGCTTTAAAACATAAACCAAATGTGATGATAATTTCTACTCCTCCTGATAAACATCTAGATTATGTAAAAATTGCCATAAAACATAATATTGATTTTTTTACAGAAGTAAATTTAATTTCTGAACATGTTAAAAAAATTATCAAATTAACTCAAAAAACATCTCTTATTTGTTCCCCTTCGTTCACAATGCATTTTCATCCATTAATTAAAGAATTAAAAAAATTACTCCAAAAAAATACAATAGGGAAAATATTAATTATTCAACATCATTCAGGCCAATATCTTCCTAATTGGCATCCATGGGAAGATTACAGAAAATTTTTTGTCTCAAAAAAAATTACAGGTGGTGCTAGAGAAATGGTTCCTGTTGAATTAGTTTGGTTAACTTATCTTTTTAATGAAATAAAATCAGTTACAGCTAATGTTGGAAAAATTTCAAACCTAGATGTAAAAATTGATGATATATATCAAGTCTTAATGAAATTTAAAAGTAATATTTCTTGTACATTAACAGTTGATGTTATATCAATTCCATCATTTAGAGAAACAAAAATTATTGGAGAACATGGTACTATTTTATGTGATTTTAATAATGGAACATTAAAAATACTTAAAGAAAAAACCATTAAAACTATTTCATTGAAATTAGGAACTGTTGCTAAAGGTTATGGTCGAAGTACTCCGCCTGAAACTCTATACGAAGAAGAAATTAAAACATTCCTTGATTCTGTTCAAAATAGAAAAAAATATTTCTATTCCTTTATCGAGGAATTAAAAATTTTACGTGTATTGGATGCAATTGAAAATAGCAGTAAAGAGAAACAAGGAATTAGGTTGAAATAAAGAATGGATTCAAAGTGGAAAATTCCATTATACAAAATTTTTACTGATAAAGAGGATATTGATTGTGTATCCAAGGTAATTCGTAGAGGACGGGACTGGGCAATTGGACCTGAAATTCCTGAATTTGAAAAACTTTTGGGAAATTATGTTGGCACAAAATATTGCGTTGCCTTTAATTCTGGTACCTCTGCATTACATGCTGCATTAATAGCTGCTAAAGTTTCAAAATATGATGAAATTATTACTCCATCATTTACGTTTATTTCTACGTCCAACTCTATATTGATGGCAAATGCAAAACCCAAATTTGTTGATATTGAAAAAACTCACCTTGGTTTAGATCCTAATCATATTGAAAACAACATTACAAAAAAAACTAAAGCCATTATTCCAGTTCATTATGCAGGATTACCCTGTAAAATTGAAGAAATTACTAAATTAGCAAAAAGAAAAAAATTATTATTAATTGAAGATGCAGCTGAATCTTTAGGTTCTCATGTCAATAAAAAAATGATTGGTACTTTTGGCGATATGGCAATTTTTAGCTTCGCAGGAAATAAAGTTATGACAACTGGAGAAGGTGGTGCTATTGTAACTGATTCAAAATTCTATTCTGAACGTCTAAAATTGATTAGATCTCATGGACGAAGTGAAAACTCTAGTTATTTTTCGTCAATTGATAATCCAAATTATATTTCATTAGGGTATAATTGGAGAATGTCTAGTATCACTGCTGCATTGGCTATTTCTCAATTGCATAAATTAAATAAATTAATTAAACTTCGAAGAAAAAATGCACATTTTATATCTTCAAAACTTAGTAAATTTTCTGAGATAGAAGTTCCAAATGAACCTGTAGGAAATTATCATGTTTTTCAACTTTATTCAATTATTTTAAAAACAAACAAACTTCGTAATCAACTTAGAGAGTTTCTTACAAAAAAACAAATTATGACTAAAATTTTCTTTCAACCTATTCACCAAACAAATTTTTATAAAAAACAAATTTTAAAAAGAAAATTATCTTTAGATACCACTGAATCTATCTCATCCCGTATTATGACGATTCCTATGTATCCTGGATTAAAACAAAGTGAACTAAATTATATTTGTGATTCAATAAGTGAATTTATGGAAAAAAATTCCTAAAATTTAATTCTAATTAATTACTCTTAAAATAATTTTATGTTTAAAAATAATAATTTCTAATATTATTTTTTTATGTTTGACATAATTTTTTCACTTTTACGAATTTTTTCTACTAGTTCCATAAGTTCAGATGGTTCAAAACTAACTGAATTATCAATAAAATCTTTCAATTTATCCAACGTAATGTGAACTTCAATAATCCTTGCTCCTAATATCACAGAAGTTAATGGTGCTATTATCTCTGGACAATGATTTGAATACCCATTAAAATTTTCTATATTTGAAAAATCTAAGTCTTCTAAAGAACATGGGTATTTAGCAACACAATATAACCATCTGATTTTTTTATTTTGATATAATTTTGTTTGATTAGGATCTTTCTCACAACTAATAATTACCTCTTTTCCAGTTTTTGTAACTTGTTCTAACAATTCAGTCCATTTATTTTGAAAAAGTGGTCTTCCATCAAATACTCTAATTTTGTATCTTTTAACATAGGGATCTAAAAATTCAATTGCTTCTGGGAACATAGGTGTACAAAACCATTCTATGCCCACTCTTTTTGAAATATCATCAATTTTTTTAACATTTTCTTGTGAAATAGAAGTTTTCAGTAAACGTTCTTTTGCAGGATGTTCTTTAATTAATTCCTCATTAAATGCTTGAAATTTAACCGCATCACACCCTGCATTTTTTGCTATATTCATCATTTGTTCTGCTAACTCAAAATCCCCGTTCCAGTTAACGCCAATTTCTGCTACTATAAACACGCCAGAATGACTTTTTGACACGATTTCTATGAAAATTATCTAAAATTTAGTGTTTGTTATCTTCAAATACTCTATTTTTTTTATTTTTAAAGAATTTATTATTCGTAAAATTAACCTAGTTTATTGAAAAGAAAAATTACTGTAACTACTGGAACACGAGCAGATTATGGGATTCTTTTACCTGTATTAAAAAAAATTCAACAAAGTAATCAGTTGGAATTGCAACTAATAGTAACTGGAATGCATCTTTCTAGAAAATATGGCAAGACAATTAACGAAATCAAAAAAGATGGATTTAAAATTTCTAAAATCATTGAATTTTTACCCAAAAAAGATAATAATTTTGAGATGTCGTTAACTGTGGGAAATGGAATTATTTCATTTTCAAAAATTTTTAAGAATTTAAAACCTGATTTAAATTTGGTATTTGGTGATAGAGATGAAATGTTGTCATCTGCTATTGCTGCTTATCACATGAATATTCCGAATGCCCATATTCATGGTGGTGACAAAAGTAAAGGTGGAATTGATGAATACAATAGACATGCGATAACTAAAATCTCCAATATTCATTTTGCAGCTAGTAGAAAAAGTTATGAACGTATTTTAAAAATGGGTGAAAATCCAAAATATATTTTTCATACTGGATCTCCTAGTATTGATGCTATTAAAGAAAATACAATCACCTCAAAAGATCAACTAGAAAAAAAATACAATCTAAAATTTACGGGAAATGAATTATTACTGCTACAACACCCAGTAACAACACAATCAGAATTATCTAAAAAAGAAATTAATGAAACTCTGAAGGCATTATCCAAATTTAATCTTCCTACGATTGCAATATCTCCAAATTCTGATCCAGGACGTACAGCAATCTTTGAATCTCTACAAAAATTTTCAAAAAAACATGATTTTATTAAAATATACACTACATTACCACGAGCTGATTTCTTAGGATTTTTAAAAAATTGTCGAATATTTTTAGGTAATTCTAGTAGTGGAATGATTGAATCTAGTTATTTTGATACACCTATCATAAATATTGGAATAAGACAACAAGGAAGAGAAAGTGGTATGAATACAATTAATGTAAATAATTCATCGTCTGAAATTATTCGTGCAATTAAACAATGTTTTAATAAAAAAATAAAACTTAAAAAACAAAATCTCTATGGTTCTGGCAACGCATCAAAGAAAATAGTTAGACATCTTGAAATAATCAATTTAGACAAAGAATTAATTAAAAAGCAGATTTATTATTAGAACTATGGTTGAATGGACTAAACCTGTAATTGAACACGGAAAAATGACTAAATTTAATTACATAGTACAGTATCCTGAAAATCTAAAAACTGGAATTAATTTTGATATTGGAACATTTACTTACATCAATTGTAATTGTGGAGTAGAAATTGAGAATAATGTTCAAATCGGTTCTCACTGTTCAATTTATTCAAATTCTACAATTGATTACAAAAAAGGAAAGGTTGTTCTTAAAAAAAACTGTAAAATTGGTACTCACAGCACAATAATGCCTAATGTGACAATTGGAGAAAATTCTGTCGTAGCTGCTTACTCGTTTGTAAATAAAGATATCCCAGATAATGAATTGTGGTATGGAATTCCAGCTAAGTTCAAAAATAAAATTAAAATATAATTTATCTGTGTATAATTATTTTCTTACCTTTTTTGTTACTTAATTCTATGGCATCAAGTATTTTGAGAATTTTAAATTCATCATTAAATGTGTGTTTAACTGGTGATTTTTTAGTAACCCCATCAAGAAATTTTTCATTTCTTCAACATATGTGGAATCAGCTGGAGTATTTCCTTTATAGCCTTTGGCCATTTTTCCTGTTTTCATTTTTACTTCTTTCCATTTACTTCCTTTTCCAATCTTAATTATCACTATATTGTGATCACAACGGATAACCCCTTTCTCTCCTGTAATTTCTATCTCATTTATTTATGGCTCTTTAATTACGTCTATGATAAATGTACATTGAATTCAATTTTTAAATTCAATTAAAACTTGATAAATATCTGTATCAATTTTAGAAATTTTATGGATATTGCTATACGCTGAATGAATATCAGTTTTTATGTTCCTCAAGATTCTTTATTGTAAATGAATAATTTAAAAATTTTAGTTCCTTTACATACATTACCTAATATCAAATCCCTTACAACTATTTTTTTTGATGAATTACTTCCTGTTCTAAAAACAAAAGTGAATGTACATATTTTATGGTTAGTCTATACACCGGATAAAATCTCCCTAACAAATTCACAATATGAAAATTATACAATTCTTGACATACATAACTACAAAAATGCTATTGATGTAATTCAAAAAGAAAAACCTGATTTAATTTTTGCTGAACCATCCTGGGGATTTATTGATTATGCTCTATCTTCTGCAGCTAAATTTTGTAATATTCCTGCATTTGGAATGGCAAGTAATTCTTCACACATTGAAAAAAATCTCATTGAAAATATCTCATCTAATGTGACTCGCTTTTTCCAAAATTCAATTCCAACAGATTCAAAACAAACTAATAAATTTTTTATGAAAAGAGGTATGTTTTTTCTCTTCAAATACTTTTTTTTATTAAAAACTAAATTTGCTATGAAGAAAGATATAATCCATACTTTATTCACTATTTGGAAATTTGTTTTATCTGATAAACTACATATTATATTTGCTAATGATGTTGTTGAATTTCTAGAAAATGAATCATTGTTAAATCAAAGAATAAAACTTGGACAAAAAAAATCAAACCTTGTAGTTACTGGTAATCCCATATATGATTCCACTTTTCAAAAATTATCTACTTCTAAAATTTCAGACAAAAAAGATGGATTCATTAATGTATTATTTGCCCCTTCTACATTATATGAGCATGGATTTTGGACACATAAACAAAGAGAATTTGCAGTTAAAGAAACAATTCGAGAGTTACGAAAAAATAAAAATATTTCAATAACTGTCAAAATTCATCCTTCTACATCTATTCTTCATGACTATGAATCATTAATACACCCAATTGATTCGTTAATACCAATTTATCAAAAAGGTGACATTACCAAATTTTTAAAGAATGCTGATGTAATTTTATCATTTCAATCTAGTACTACTGAAGTTTTTGCATTATTATCTGGAAAACCAATTATAATTTGTAATTTTTTTGATATCAAAGGAGATGTATTTTTAGAACGAGGCATGGCTGTTGACTGTCAAAATTCATCTAATTTGACTAAATCTATTGATTGTGCATTAAAAATGAACCCTGCAACAAAACAAAAATGTGATGATTTTATTAAAGATTATTTATATAAAGTAGATGGGCTTTCATCTGAAAGAATATGTGATGAAATATTAAAACTAGTTAAAATATAATCATTATTAAATAATAAAAATTTTTATGCTTTAGATAATTTTTTAGTTGGTAAAATTTTCATACTCCATATTGTTTTTGGTAAATCTCCTTCAATAAATTCAGCATAATTTTCATTTTTTACTTTTTTGGTTAGAAATTCACATGCATTCTCTAAAGATGATAATGTTTTTTCTATGTCTGATTCAGAATGTGAATATGAGATAAAGCTTGCTCCTAGAACTGACATAAAAATTCCTTGTTTTAACATCTCTTGTAGTAAAAGTGATTGCATTTCTAATGATTTTTGTTTATTTGAATCAAAACATTGCAAGTGCATTCTTATTGGATACCCATACATTTGTCCATCTATATCATATTTTGTTACTATTTTATTCCATCCTTCTAACAATTTTTTACCTGTTGACCAACAATGTGGTATTGTTTTTTTCTGTTCCATTTCATTAATAACAGCATAAGCGCCTGCTAATGAAATATTTTCACTATTATTAGTTGATGAGACCCATAATTTATCAAAAGTTTTCATATATTCTGATGGGCCTGTAATAGCTGAAATTGGTAATCCATTTCCCATACCCTTACCAAAACAAACTAAATCACCTTTGATATCAAAAAATTTCTGTCCTCCACCAAGATCAAATCTGAAACCTGTAACAATTTCATCTAAAATCAAAAGAGAATTATTGTCATCACATAATTTTCTAACTTTTTTTAAAAAATCATTTTTTGGTTGTTCATAAATTGTAGGTTCTAAAACTACTGAAGCAATTTCTTCTTTGTTGTCCTCAAAAATTTGTTCTAACCCTTCAATGTCATTATAATCAAATATTTTTATTAATTCTGAATTAAACTTTGGAACTCCATTATCTCTACTGACCATTGCTGCTTGCCAATCATGCCATACACCTCCTGATCCACAATATGCAATCTTTTCACGATTAGTATGTGCCCGTGCAGCTCTTACAGCACCTGTAACTGCATTTGAACCTGTTTTTTCAAATTTTACCATATCTGCATGAGGAATAATTTGACTGATTTTTTCAGATAATTCTACTTCTATTGGATGTGGAAGTGAAAATAATATTCCTTCTTTTAATTGATTAATTATTGCTTGATTCATTGGTTCATAATTATGACCTAATGTAATTGGACCTAAACTCATTAAATAATCGATATATTCATTTCCATCAACGTCAAAAAAATGAGAACCATTAGCTGATTTAGCATAAACTGGATAAACTCCTTCAACAAATGCACCTGCAGCTCTACTAAAAGTTCCTGTTAAATGAGGAACTACTTTTCTTGCACGTTCCTTTAAAGAATTAGATTTTTTTATGTTCATGAGAATTAATACTATTTAGAACATTATTTTCATATTTAATATATTCTATGATATTTTTAAAATTAAATTTAATTACTCGTAGATATTTTAAATGACTGGTTTAATGCTTTATGATAATTTATTGGAATTCCAATATCAAACCAAGATTTTTCTTTATAATTAAAACTAAGTACTTTCTTATTCCAATCAATTAAAGTTTGTATTGCATCCGTCACTTGTAATTCATCATTATACCCATGCATGGTATTTTTTAAGGCATCAAAAACTATTGGATCAAAAATATACACGGGTAAAACAGCCAAATTACTTTTTGGTTTTTTTGGTTTTTCTTCCATATTAAAAATAACATTTTCATTATTTTTCTTTTTTACTTGAGCTATTCCAAAACCTTTCAAATATTTTTTACGTTCTAACAATACTGAACATATGGCATCCTTTGATTTTTGATGATTATGTATAAAATCAGATAGAAAATTGGATTTTAGAAAAAATGCATCACCTGCATATAATAAAAATGTCTCATTACCTACAAATTTTTTTGAAGATAATAGAGCATGTCCAAATCCCATAGGCGTAGATTGAGTGATCCAAGACACTTCACATTTTTCAAATTTTTTGTCAAAATTTTCTAAGGATTTGATAAATCTTTTATCTATAACGCTATTTCTTTTTTTTAGTAAATTAATGAAAGTATCATTTTTGTTAAAATGATCCATGATGACTTGTTTTGTTTTGTCTCCTACTATGAAACAAAATCTTCTAAATCCCATATCATACAAATCATTAAAAATTATTTCTATAAGTGGACGTAAAATAGGCGAGTTTAGATCTGAAGGATTTTTCTCAAATAAGGGTAACATTGTTTTAGGGAGAACTTTAGTTATTGTAAATAATCGAGTACCTAAACCCCCTGTTGTAATGACAGCAGTTCTCATAGTATTAAATTCAAACTATATGATATAAATGATAAAATAAAACTATTTAAAATAAATTTACATCTTCAAAACAAATCATGAAATTATTAGTAACTGGAGGACTTGGATTTATCGGAAGTAATTTTATTTCACATATTCTAAAAAAATATAAAAATCATAAAATTATTAATATCGATGATGAATTGATTGGTTCAAATCATAATTATTTATCAAATTTAGAAAATTCACAAAATTATTCTTTTGTCAAAGGTAGTATTACAAACAAAAAACTTATGACTAAATTAATTGGTGATTGTGATGTAATAATTAATTTTGCAGCAGAATCACATGTTGATAGGAGTATTAGTAACCCCAAACCATTTATTGATTCAAATATTTTAGGGGTATTCAATATTCTTGAAATTTTAAAAACACAAAAGAAAAGATTAGTACACATATCTACTGATGAAGTTTTTGGTAGTCTTAGAACTGGCTCTGCAAATGAGGAATATAGATTAAATCCATCTAGTCCATATTCTGCATCAAAAGCTTCAGCTGAACTTTTGATAAATTCCTACGTTCGTACATTTAACATTGATAGTGTGATAACTAGATGTACAAATAATTATGGACCTCATCAGTATCCAGAAAAATTAATTCCAAAAACAATAATTTTAGCACATCGAAATGAAAAAATTCCAATATATGGAAATGGAAAAAGTATTAGAGATTGGATTTTTGTTGAAGATCACTGTGATGCAATTATGAAAGTTTTAATTAAAGGAAATTCTGGAGAGACATACAATATATCCTCTCAAAATGAATTAGATAATTTAACAATAGTTAAAAAAATTTTAAAATTAATGAACAAGTCTTTAGACTTGATGGATTTTGTTGATGAAAGACCTGGAGAAGACCATAGATACAGTTTAGATTCATTAAAAATCAGAACAAAATTAAAATGGAATCATACAATAAATTTTGAAGAAGGCATAAGGAAAACTATTGAATGGTATTTAATTAAAAATCCATGGGGTAAAATTGATTCAAAAAGCTTAAAAAATATTCCATGGAAAAGATGAAAGAAAATTAGAAAAAAGAGGATTCATCAAAATAATTTCAGTATTTCATTGGCAGCTCTTTTAGCACCAAAACCATCGACTATAGAATAACCCTTATCTTGTACTAAGTTAATGTCTCCAGAAAAAATTTTGTTGAGAATTTTATGAATTTTAATATCTGTATTATTTGAAGGCAATCCCAAATTATATGCCATTTTCTTTTTTTCCCATGCTTTTGCTGTTAATACTTGATGTTTGTATTGACAAATAATGGCAAAGGGAATATTCATTGTGGCAAATTCATAGGTAGTAATTCCACCTGCACAGAAACCAAACGATGTTTCAGATATTTCTTTTCTCATATTTTTTGTTTCATTTATTATGAACAAATTTTTTGGATATTTTAATTCTAATTTTCTAAGTTTTTTTGATTTCTTAGTAGCTGGCCCAAGAATAATTTTTACTTTAATGCGCTCTAAATAATTTTCTAAATTTTCACAAAAAATATCAAATAAATTATTTTCATCAAAACCCCCAAATGTAGCTAAAATAGAATATTTTTTCTTTTTAACTAGACTCTTTTTTTCATAATTTTTGTGGATTATTTGATAACGTGGTCCTAAAATGCATTTAGTTCCAAATCTATTTTTAATAATTTTATTTTCATATCCTATAAAACCATTAATAACTAAATCTGCATCATAATCTATTTTATTTACATCTGGAATAACAACTGTTTTAATAATTTTGTGCATATGTTTAACAAATTTTTTGGTATTAAAATCAAATTTATCAACTATCAAAATATCAATATTGTTATCATGAATTAATTTTGTTGTAATATCTATATCTGATTTTACATCGATTTGTTTTTTTAACTTAAATGTATTTTTATAACCATTTTTTTTTAAAAACAGAATTGTTTTCCCATAATCTTCTACTAAAAAAAATAATTTATTAGGTTTTAATTTAGATGCTATGTTCATTGCACGATAAATATGACCCGTACCAAGCTCTTTTCCATATGCACGACCACCTGAAATTCTAAAAAGAATATTTTTTTTTTGATGAGACAAATTATTTCATCTCTTTTTCTTTAAAGTACCAATTAATTGTTTTTTTTAATCCATCATTAATTTCAGTTTTTGTAGTAAATTGTAATGCTTCTTCTATTTTATTTACATCTGGTCTGAATATGGAATTTTCAACATTTTGTTTTGGTATATGTTTAATCGTAATATCAAAATCTAAAGATTGTTCAACTAATTTTGAAAAATCATTAACTGATAGACTATTTTTAGAACCCACATTGAAGACTTCTTGAGATATGTGATTTTTATCAATTAAAACAGAAATCAAATTAACAACATCATCAATATAAATAAAATTTATAATTTGTTTTCCACCATATATCTCAATTTTTTTATTTTTTACCGCATTTTTAATAATTTTATTTGGACCTTTTTCATTTCCTCTGGGACCATATACATTAGTAAGACGTAAAATAATGTAGTCAAGATTATTATTTTTTCCTGAATTTTTTATTATTGATTCACTAAGCATTTTTGTAATTCCATAAACATTGGTAGGTAAAAGTGGATCCTTCTCTTTACTTTTTACATCTAAAGTTTTCCCATAAACTTCTCTAGAAGAAAAGAAAATCAATTTAATTTTATTTAATTCACATGCTTTAACTACATTAAAAGTACCATAAACATTGGTTTCAAATGCTTCAGATGGATTATCTTCACAATTTTTTAACCCTGTAATTGAAGCAAGATGTATTAATAAATCGGGTTTATGTTTTTTGGCAATTTCTAAAAAATTATCTGATTTAATATCTACAAATTCAAATGTTACATGATTGAAACTTTGAAGATTATTTTTTTTATTCTTTGAACAGATTATGAGTTGATGTTTAGTTAATTTATTTATTAAACTAGTTCCGATATAACCTAAACCTCCAGTTAAAAGAATTTTCATATTTTACTCTACCAATTTTTTACTAATTTTATAAATCAATTAATTTTTCACATACCATTTTTAAATCAAAATATATTATAAATAACTTAGATAAAGAGATTGTTATTTTTATACCAATTTTTAGAATATAGTAAAAGTTATTTTAGTTGAACTTGAATCAAAATACATTGAATGCAAAAAAACTATTTGATTTATCGAATAATGTAATAATTCTAACTGGCGCTGGAGGATTATTAGGTGCAAGATATGCTGAAGGATTAAGCCAAGTTAATGCAAATATTGTTCTCGCTGATAAAAATTATTCTAAAGTTAAGCAGATTGAAAAAACACTGAAAAATAAATACAATGTAGATCCATTGGCAGTAAAAGTTGATCTTACAGATAAAAAATCCGTAAAAAATATGGTAAAACAAGTTTTAAAAAAATATGGACATATTGATGGTCTAATAAATAATGCAATGTATCCTGAAGGGGAAAAGGAGCGATCAATTCCTTTTGAAAAATTCCCATTAGAATATTGGAATAATTCTATAGAAGTTAATCTCACTGGAATGTTTTTGGTTTGTCAAGAGGTAGGTCAAATTATGAAAAAACAAAAAAAAGGAGTAATTGTCAATATCGGTTCAATTTATGGGATTGTGGGCGCAGATCAAAGAATTTATGGAAAAAGTAAATACAATTCTACAGTAGCGTATGGGGTAACAAAAAGTGCAGTTTTGAATTTTACAAGATATTTAGCATCATATTGGAACGAATCTGGAATTAGAGTGAATACTCTCTCATTAGGTGGAGTTGAAAATAACCATGATTCAAATTTTATCAAAAATTATTCTTATCGAAATATGATGGGGAGAATGGCTCAAAAGAATGAATATGTTGGTGCCATGATATTTCTTCTATCTGATGCTTCATCATATATGACTGGTTCAAATTTAATTATTGATGGTGGATGGACAGCATGGTAAATGTGTATTATTTCTAGATAATATTTTAAAGGAGTATTTTTAATGGATTTTAATAAATGACGTTAGTTGAAAGTATTATTGAAATAGATGGAAAAAAGATTGGAGTTAATCAACCAACTTATTTTATTGCAGAGGGTGGATTAAATCATAATGGAGATATAAAATTAGCAAAACAATTAGTTGAAGAAGCAAAAAAATCAGGTGCAAGTGCAATCAAATTTCAGACATTTAAAACAGAAGAATTTGTTAGAAAATCAAATAAATATTATCCTTTGTTTAAAGAATCTGAATTAACGTATGAAGAATTTGGGGAACTAAGTGATTATGCAAAACAAATAGGCATTACATTTTTTTCTGCTCCATTTGATATTGAAAGTGCAAATTATTTGAATAAAATTGGAGTTCCTGCATTCAAAATTGCATCTTCAGATTTGATTAATATGCCATTAATCAAACATATTGCAAAAATGAATAAACCTATGATTATATCCACCGGATTGTCAATTATGAAAGAAGTAGAAGATGCAGTAAATCATTGTATGTATGAGGGAAATGATAAAATTTCCTTATTACATTGTATAGCACATTATCCTACAGATCCATTAGAAGCTAATCTAGATGCAATTAACACCATGCGTGAAAAATTTAGAATTCCAATAGGATATTCAGATAATGGTGAATCTACATTAGTTGATCTTGTTGCAGTTAGTCTTGGAGCAAATATTATTGAAAAACATTTTACATTAGATAAAAATATGTCAGGCCCAGATCATTCTTTTTCAATTGATCCAAATGGATTGAAAAATTTGATAGGACAAATTAGAGATATTGAAAAAATTAAAGGCCACGGCAAAAAAATTCCTCAGCCTACCGAAATAGAAGGCAGGTATTCTATAAGAACATCCATTACTGCAAATAGGGATTTAAAACAAGGTGATATTTTAACAAAAGAAGTACTTTCTGTTAAAAGACCTGCAGAAGGAATTGAACCTAAGTACATTGAACAAATTATTGGAAAAAAATTGAACAAAGATATTAAAATAGATAATTCTATTCAGTGGAATCATTTAACTTAAAAATAATGTTATTATAAAAAGTTAAAAGACAATCATGAAAAACTAAATCAAATGAAATTTTTAGTAGTTGGATTAGGATCTATGGGAAAAAGAAGAATCAGAAATCTACACACACTAGGTGAAATAATAATAATAGGATTTGATCCTAGAAAAGATAGATGTATTGAGGCAGAACAAAAATATGAAATTAAAACTTTTCAAAATTTTGATGAAGCAATAAATACAAAACCTGATGTAATGATAATTTCTACTCCTCCAGATTTACATTCAAAATATGCAAAAATTGCGATAGAAAGAAAAATTCATTTTTTTACTGAAGCAAATGTAGTTACAGATGAAATGATAGAAATAATAGATTTGTTAAAAAATAATGATATTGTGGGAGTTCCATCATGTACATTAAGATTTCATAAAATGTTTTTAAAATTAAAAACTATTTTAATGGAAAATAAAAATCTTGGTAATGTTTTATGTATATTACATCATCAAGGTCATTATTTACCCGATTGGCATCCATGGGAGGATTACAGAGATTTCTATGCATCAAAGAAAAGAACAGGTGCTGGAAGGGAGATGGTGCCTTTTGAATTAGTTTGGTTAACTGCATTATTTGGTAAAATAAAAAGTGTTAAAGGTTCAAAAACACGTACAGGAATATTAGATTCTGAAATTGATGATCTCTATAATGCAATATTAGATTTTGAGAGTGGAGTAAAAGGAATGTTAACCGTAGATGTAATTTCTAGAATCCCATATAGGCAAATTAAAATTATTACAGAAAAAGGAGTTATTGAATCCGATTGGAATAAAAAAAAGATAAAAATATTTACTGAATGTGATGGATGGAAAGAATTTATTATAGATTCTGGTAAGCCTGAAAAAAACTATGTTCATGGTGAAGGAACATATGTTGATGAAATTCAAGGATTTATCCAAGCAATTAAAAAAGAAAAAAAATTCCCATATTCATTTAAGGAAGATCTGTATATGCTAAATCTTTTAGAAACAATTGAAAAAGATGATAACAAAATGGTTGTAAATGACTAAAATTGATTAAATAATTATATAAAAAAGAATAGAAGTTGATAATACAAATGAATAATTCAAAAAATAAAATCATATGTGCAATTGCTTGTAGATTGGATTCATCTAGATTATTTGGAAAACCCTTACAATTGGTGGGTAATAAAACAATATTAGAATTACAAATAGATCAATTAAAAAATTGTAAATTAATTGATGATATAGTCCTTGCAATAAGCAAAGCAAAAGGAAATGAAATTTTTATAGAATTTGCTAAGAAAAATAACTTAAAATTTATTCAAGGAGATGAAAATAATGTTTCAGAAAGATTAAGAAAAGCTGCTAAATTTGTAAATGCAAATATTATTTTTCGAACAACTTCTGAAGATCCTTTCAAATTTTGGGAAATGTTTGATAGTTCCATTGAATCACATATTCAAAATAATGCTGATATAACATATCCAAAAAATTTACCAGAAGGAACTGGATTTGAAATTATAAATTTAAAATCATTAGAAGAAGTAATGGAAAAAGGAAGTAAGAAAGATTTGGAACATGTTACAAACTATATTTACAGAAATCCTAAAAAATTTAAGATCAATATTATCCAAGTCCCGAAACCTCTAAGAAGACCTGAAATTAGATTGACAATAGATAACCCTGAAGATCTTATTTTAGTAAGAGAAATTATGTTAGAATTACAAAAAAATAAATTATTACTAAGTTTAGAAAATATTATTAAAGTAATTGATACGAATTCTGAATTAAAAAAAATTAACAAAAAATTTATCAACAAAGACAGAAAATGGCTTTAAAACTTAAGAAAAAATCTTAATATCTTATACTGATAATCGTTACTAATTTCATAGTTTTGATTTGATAAAATCAATTGATTTAACTGGAGAAGGATCAACTTTAACTTTAACTGCTAAATAAATTGAAGTGTAATCTAATACATAGATTAAATTTATAATTTTTGACAGTATGTTTCCTTTTACTGAAAAAATTTCTCTATATTCAATTTCATTCTGATGAAAAAATGTTTTAATGACTCCGTACCTTTCTTTGGTTTTGATATAATCGTCTTCCCCCTGCAATAAAATAGGTTGTACGATTGATGATTTTTCCCATGACACTATTCCATTATGACAGGATTCTACAACATCTTCAACCATGGCATGTTTTTTTGAATTTTCCTGAAGTGAATTTTTAAATCGTATTGCAGAAGATTGAAGACCAAATGGATAGTAAATAACTGGAATTCCTTTAATCCATTCAGCTAAATTTAATGAAATATTATTTGAATTAAGATTATTTGATGAAATATTTTTTTTTGTATTTTCTAATTGTTCAATAGATTCTTTGACATCTTCTTTGCTTATTGGAATTATGGAATTTAGAATTTTTATTATAGAATATAGATAAATTGTAAAAGAAGCTCTGGGAGAATGAATTTGCTCAATTTTTCTGTATTCAATTTTATTTTTTAAACAATATTCTTCCATTTTTCCTCCTGATGAAAATGCAACTACTTTACAACCCACTTCTTTAGCTTTTTTTAATATTGTTAACGTTTCCATTGTATTGCCTGAAACACTTGTAGTTACTACCAATGAGTCTTTATCAACAGTTTTTGGCAAAAGGTATCCTTTGACAACCGTAACATGAACATTAGTTTTTGATAAAATTGAAGCAAAAATATCCCCAATTGCCCCTGAACCGCCCATACCGGCAAAAATAATATTGTTGACACCTATGTAATCTATTGGTATGATGTCTGATTCAACTATATTTTTAGATATTTCAGGCCATTTGTTATATGCTAAATGCATTCCACTTTGATCAAACTTTGATAGTGTTACACTGTCAATCAACTTGTTGTTATAATTATAAGTAATAATATAACGTTTGATTTTACTTTAGCGATAACAAAGTAACTTAGATATTGATAATTTTATTATACTTTGTAATGAGAATTTTAATTACTGGTGGTGCTGGATTTGTTGGAAGGCATCTTGCAGAATTTTTATTATCAAAAAATCACATGATAACAATTCTTGATCAATTTTCAAACAGTACAAAAGATGAAATTTTATATTTATTAAAAAAAGGTGTTACTTTGATCGAAGGTGATATTTTAGAATCAAAATCACTTGAGCAAATAAAAGAATTTGATTCTGTTGTACATCTTGCAGCACAAATTAATGTTGATGCATCTATTTTGGATCCTGATTACACAATGAAAGTAAATGTTGTAGGAACTGAAAATTTATTAAAAATTTGTATAAAAAATAAAATTAAAAATTTTGTTTTTGCATCATCAGCAGCTGTTTATGGGGAGCCAAAAAGTTTACCTTTAAGTGAATATTCTGCCACAGATTCTATTTCGCCTTATGGCAAAAGTAAAATACTGATGGAAAATCTCGTTAAAGATTATTCTAAATTTTTTAATATTAATTGTATTTCATTAAGATTTTTTAATATATATGGAATTGGTCAAAGTGAAGAGTATGCCGGAGTAATTTCAAAATTTCTTAAAAATATTGATGATAATCAGAATTTAACTATTTTTGGTAATGGTACACAAACACGTGATTTTATTTCAGTAGATGATATTACAATGGCAATTGAACATGCAATAATAAATCTAAATGGAAAAACTGGAGATTGTTATAACATAGGTTCAGGAGATAATATTAGTATTAAAGAACTTGCAGAATTAATGATTAAAATTTCTGGTAAGAATATTGGAATTGAATATGGTCCCAAAAAAGTTGGAGATATACAGCATAGCTCAACCTCAATTAATTTAGCAAAAAATCAAATTAATTTTTCCCCAAAAATCTCTCTCAAAGATGGACTCAAAAAACTTTTGAAATCTTCATCATAAAATATTAAAACCCCTTTTCAAGAATAAAAAATTACTTGACTCTGAGAACTGTAGAATGGAAAGATAATAACGTGGTCATGATTGATCAGACCAAATTACCAAATGAATTGACGTTTGTTACATATGATGATTTTAACCAAGTTGCGAATGCTATCAAAACTTTGATAGTTAGAGGCGCACCCGCAATTGGAGTATCTGGTGCATTTGGATTGGGATTATCTGCATTACAAAGTAAAGCAATAACAAAAGAGGAATTACTTTCTGACTTGGAAGATGCAAGAAAAATTCTTTTTGCAACTAGACCTACTGCTGTAAATTTAGGTTGGGGATTAGAAAAAATTATGAATGTTGCAAAGACTGGAGATACTGCTGAACAAATCAGAGAACTAGTGATTTCTACTGCTAAGAAAATGGCAGATGAAGATATTGAAATTAACAAAACAATGGGAAAGAATGGTTCAGTTCTTTTTGATGATAATGATACAATTATGACTCACTGTAATGCAGGTGCTTTAGCTACTGTGGCATATGGAACTGCATTAGGTGTAATTAGAGCAACTAGAGAAAGTGGAAAAAATGTTAAAGTAATTGCTACTGAAACAAGACCAATTCAACAAGGTTCTAGATTAACAGCTTTTGAATTAAA
>Ga0308019_10000576_pt1 | contig 22983 bp, 24 predicted proteins | sample Neamet284_FD_203135 | JGI IMG/M metagenome (GOLD analysis project Ga0308019, IMG submission 203135) | Marine microbial communities from water near the shore, Antarctic Ocean - #284 | ecosystem: Environmental > Aquatic > Marine > Unclassified | place: Southern Ocean | collected 2014-10-01 | reverse complement strand
GCCGCAACATTCCGTCCATTTGCTGGTTCGAGCAGGCTGGAGCCCGTGTTACCTGGCGCGATGAAAGCCAGAGACCAGGGGAAGGCCAATGCCCACGCATCAAAGTCCGAGGTACGTGCAGTGTAGGCGGTGGTGTCGTCCCCCCACGAATTCGAATGGATGACGGCACCGTTCATACCAGCCTCAACCAACAACAAATCGACTTCAGGTGGAACCCACCCCTCATCAGAAACAATGTCTTGGAAAACAAGCGTGGAACCATGAGCGAGCGCAGATCCATTGGAGGGATAGAGTCCTGCACGGGCATCATCGACGTTGAAACAGGCGAGTGAGCCAGCGACGTGGGTCCCATGTTTGTAATCGGCATGCCCCTGCGTGTCGCCACCATCGATGGTGGTGTTTAGCACCACGACCTTCCGGTGTTCATCACCGGGTGTCCCGACCAATAGGGTGCCATTGACACCCTCGCTTCCAACGCCTCCGGTGGTTGTAGCGTTGCGAAAACAGGCGTGATCAGCATCGAGTCCAGAATCAGCGACGCCGACTACAACCCCTTCACCGTTGATTCCAAGCATCCATGCAGGGTGTTCGGTGGTGAGGCCGTGTTGCATTAAAGCCGCGGCCTGGATGTTTCGAGCCTCGGTTTCAAGCACCGGTTCAAGCCAGAGAACCCCATCTAAGGAAAGAACCACTTCGACGCCAAGGTGGGCCGGCCATTCGACAACATGGGCTGCTGCGAGAGGAGAGGGCACGTGTTCTGTTCCAATATCGATGCCCAACGTTGCGAGTTCACTTGAGACAAAATTGAATCCATCAACCGGCAGTCGTGGTTCAAGAAGAATCTTGACCAACCCATGAGGATTGGTTCCGCCATCACCCCCGTCTTTCCAAAGAGCAGCAGGTGCATCCAAGTGCATTAGACCGGGCACTTCAATCGAGGCGTCACCCCAGGCGAGGAGGTGCGTTGGCGACATGATCCTGAGAGGTTCGAGGCCCCGGCGTTCTAAATCCATCCAATCTTCATGAGTCCAAAATCCATCGATGCGCTCAAGAATTATTTCACCATCAAGAAAAACAGATGGCTCGGCGAAGGACGGCTCGGGGGCCACGTAGGCGTTTGCCGCTGGCAAAAAAAGCAGCAAAACCATCACAAGAGCCCGCCGCATAAACCGCCTTGTAGCGTCAAACTTTGTCAATCCCACGCCCATATTCGGTGGATAAGCCGCGCCAGCGCGTTTAAGTCGGGTTTGCGAGTCGCCCATCTCGATGAAGGCTTACCGTGTAACAGGAATCGCTCCCTTCGGCAGCATGCGCCAAGAATTTTCCATTGACCTCCCTGCTGACAGCAAGGCCGATGCAGAACACCGAACTTATTCGATTATGGGCTCTCGGCACAAGGCAAACCGCCGTGCAATTGACATCAACTCTGTCAACGAAATCGACCCACGAACCTCAAAGGAACCTCGTGTAACCCACCACTTCCGTGAAGAAATCGCCGCAGCCGGTGGTTCAATTACGTCAGTGGCCAAAGAAGAGTGAGGTTATCCGGCAGCGCCGGATTCTTTTATGACCCCGTTGTCGGAGGCATGAGCACCATGGTCGATCGTTCCGAATTGCAACGCATGGCTCGCACCATCGATGCCCATAGAAAACAACTTGACGACCTCCATACGCAAATCGATCGCGTCTCCAAGGTTATCGAGGAACACGAAGTCACATCAGGCATCCTATCGCATTTACAAAAAGGTGTCAGCACCGGCGCCACAAACGCTCGGCTGAGCATTGGTTCGGGTGTGACGTTGCGTTACACTCACTCGGAGAAAGAGGAAGGCACAGCCCTCGTCGATCTCGGCAGTGGGGTGTTTGGGGAGAAACCCTGGGGCGTTGCTGAAACGATCACCAACGAACGCTTAGATGGCATCAAGATGCTCCAAGAAGAGTTGAAAGAACAGTCTTCATCGCTTGAGGAAAAAATCACCACCCTCGCCGAAGCCTTCAACGAAGCTGCCGGCCAGTTGACGGCATCCCAACCACAACCAGAGTCACAACCACCCCCTCCTGAAAACCAACCACAACCAGAATCCGACAACACACCACCTGCGCCAGAGTCGGATCGACGCCCCCCCCGACGTAAAGGACGCATTGGAAAGGAACTCACACTGGACGACTGAGGTGGAAAAGTGGGTTTGTTCGATCGTTTCAAAAAACGCGTGAACGAAGTCGCTGAACAAACAGATGCAGATGCTCTGTCTGCCGCTGAAGATTCCCCTGAGGCAAAAGCAGCCCTCGCTGCAGCCAAAGAACATGCAACGCGCCCAGAACCTGTCCCAACAACCCCACTCCCAGCCGAACCTGCACCAACGGCACCGTCCGAAGACGATTGGGAAGACCTCGATGAGGCCGAACCAATCGTAGAAGCTGCTTCCGAGGAATGGGATGAGTGGGATGATGAAGAAGAAGTCGAACTCCCCCGCGAACTTTCCCGCCGCGAACGCAAAATAGTTGAGAAGGCCAAAAAAGCCGATACCAAGCGGGAACGTTTGCATCAAAAAGAAATGAAAAAGCGCGGAGCAGTTGCCGTTGCACGCCCCGAAGGCTCCAAAGTCGACCTCGCAATGATGCGCACCACAACAGGCCGGCAACTCGTCAGCGTGGCATCCGCTCCAAAGGGCTCAGTCAAGAAAGCAGAGGTTGAAACTCAAGCTGGAACAAAAGTCGAAGTCGAACTTGGTGGCGGTGTTGTCGATGAAGGCGGCCGTATCATCAAAGCCGGTGGGGCCCTTGACGCTTTACTGGAAGAATTAGAGTGGGTTCTTTTGGAATCAGACATATCGAGCGACGCCGTGACGGCCATCATCGAAGCGCTTCGCAACAGCCTGGTTGGCTCCCGTCTCCGAAAAGGGGCAGACCTCGCCAAAGTCCTCGAAGCAGCACTCAAGCGTGCCCTCCGCGCCCTGCTCTCCGCAGGGTACTGGGATTTCGACGCCACGGTGAACGGCTTCATCGAAGCCGGCGACACACCCGTTGTCATCATGCTCGTTGGTGTCAATGGAACCGGCAAAACGACGACGGCTGCCAAGATTGCCCATCGTTTGCTCCAAAGTGGCCGCACAGTGATCGCTGCGGCCGGCGACACCTTCCGTGCTGGCGCTATTCAGCAACTCGAAGCTCACTGTGATGCACTTGGTATCCGCTGTGTTTCAAGTCAACGCGGTGGCGATACCGCCGCCATCGCCCGAGACGCCATTGACTCGGCTCGTGCAAAAGGCGTCGACGTCGTTCTTGTCGATACGGCAGGTCGCATGCAAAACAAAGTCAATCTGATGAACGAACTGAACAAGGTACGCCGGGTCGCAGACCCCCATCTGACCCTTTTCGTTGGGGATTCCCTTGCTGGAAACGACGCTGTCGACCAGGCGCGTATGTTCCAAGAAATTATGAAATTCGATGGAGCGGTTTTGACCAAAGTTGACACCGATGCAAAGGGCGGAGCAGGGCTATCAATTGCGTTTGCAACAGGCCGCCCGATCGTGTTTGCAGGCGTAGGGCAAGGCTATGACGACCTCAAACAGTTTGACCCCGATTGGCTGCTCGAACAAATGTTCGATTGAACAATCCTCAGCGATGAAGCGATATGCTTCGACCCCATCGAAGAAAACATGTCGGCCACCTTCAAAGACGAAGAAACAGAACAACTCTTCCAACTCGTCCACATGTTTCAGCGTTCAGCCCTGCTCCACATGGGCATGATCCCAGACAATGAAGGCAACCACATCTTCAATTTGGCAGAGGCCAAGGCAGGCATCGACATGCTCCAGGTGCTGCAAAACAAAACCAAGGGCAACATCTCCGACCAAGAAGAGCGAATGTTCAGAGGCGTCGTCAGTGAACTCCAACTCCAATTCCTCAAAGCCCCAAAACGCAACCGCGAAATGGAAGACGCCGCCGCACAATCCGAAACAGTGCGCGAGACATTCACCAATCCACAATCAGGACCAGTGGAAGACTTGTCAACATCAAAAGACGACGAGGAATGACCGCTCTTGTGCGCATGATTGATGTGGAAGGGCGACTTCAGGGGATTGATTCACATGGCATATGTCACCGCGGCAGACCAAGATTCAGCCCCGACCGTGCTTATTGTGGACAACAATCCGATGTCCACACGGCGACTTTCCGAAGTGTTCCGTGTGAAGGAATTCCATGTCGAAGTGTGCGAAGATGGCGACAAAGCTGTCGACGAATACATTCGACTCGACCCCGAACTCGTGGTGATCGCCCTCGACATCCCCTCCCTCAACGGTCATTTGGCTGCTCTTGAAATGCGAGAACACGGCGGCGAGGGCCGAATTGTGTTCATCACACCCCGTCGACTTTCCTCCCTTGCTAAGGATGCAACACATTCAGCTGGAGCGGTGGCTTGGTTGGAAAAGCCAGTCTCATCAGCCGCCCTTGAAGAAATTTGGACGCAGGTTCTCGGCCCAATCCCCGAAGCACCAGGGCTCGAAGACCTCGACGAACTCTATCCTGAAGATCGAATCAAACCACAACCAGATGAAGGCCTCATGCCTCTTCCTGCTTTGCCCGGTCTTCCAGCCCTCCCGGGGTTGCCGCTTCCAGTCGCAAGCCTAGCGGAACCTTTGGAACCAGAATTGGTTGTCGCCACAATCGAAGGCGAATCCACCAATCGAAAGAAAAGTCGTTCACCAAAAATCATTGTGATGCTCTTGGCCCTTACTGCACTCGGATACTATTTGTTTGAATACGGATCACCACTCTGAGCCAAAACAGGCTCAGGAAGGGTTGACGCTAACACGACTTGAGCATTCTCAATGTATTGAGTCCCTTCTGGGGCGGCCATCAAACGTGAGATGCGCAAACCATCGTCTTCAAGCAAACTCAAATCACATTCAGCAATGCGTCGATCGAGGGTTGCAGCGCGCTTTGCATAGGACCAAATCATGTAACCGGGGACAGAAGTGGCGAGCAATGCCAAAATCCAACCGATGATGGTGACCACGCTCACAGGAACACCCACGTCCACAAGAACATGCCTCTTCAACGAAGAGACAAGGCTTGCCACGATGCATCGGCGTAGGCCTTTGCTTGAGCTGCTGGGTCATCTGCCTTGTGAATACCAGACCCAACAATAATGCAATCTGAGCCTGCAAGCACCGCTTCTCGAGGGTGCCCGTATCGTTGACCCATCTCACCGTCACCGACCTCTAGATTGACCCCCGGTGTCCAAATCATCTTTCCATCGCCAACCGCATCGCGCAGGCGGGTGAGTTCTTCAGGGCGTGAACCGTTTCCAATGAAACCAAACACGCCGTCATGTGCCTTTCCTTTTGCAACCACCTGTGCGGTGTAATCTGGATCAAGGAGGTTGCCCCTGCTGGACATCTGTGCGAGCAATAAAACCCCTCCCTGGCGACCGACATCGCCCCATCCTGCTTGCAAACCATCGACAATATCGGGTCCGGAAATCAAGTGTGCTGTCACCAAATCAGACCACGATCGGATGTCGTAAACACCCGCCATTTGCTTTCGACTGATGCCGCCAATGTCAGCGAACTTCCGGTCTTCAAAAATCAGTAAATCGGCTGCCTGCGCTTTGGCACAGAACGCATGCCACGCCCCAGCGGTCCAATCGTCAACGAGGTCGACGTGGGTTTTCAAAGCAGCCACATATGGGCCCACCTGGTCGATCAACTGGTTCAATCCAGCCATCGTTGAACGGTCCGCTGCGAGGCAGACCAAGCTCTTCTTGCGGCATGCGACTTCCATGTAGGTTCGCGCCATGGGCAAGGTGTTCATTGCCCATCGCTGACCCCAAACTTCCGCTGCCTGCATGATTGAACCGAGGGCGACCCGCCCCTCATATCTTGCGGCCAATTTCACCTGGTTTCTGCGACCTGAAGGCTGCTCTTTGCTTTGCCAAAAATCAGAACTCGAATCATGTACCACGACAGGCTGTGTTCCATCAGGTGAGCCGGAACACGCTCGACGTACGCCTTGTGATGGGCCGGAAGGTCGCTCCAATGGGTGCGGCCATTCTCATGATGTGCAGTGTGGTATCCGATGTTGAACCACACAAGGTTCACCCATCCGGTGAAATTACGCGAGAAGGCCAGGCTTCCATCCGTCGCAGCATCAGGGCCTGTTCCAGGGTCTGCTCCAGCGTGTTGGAGGTAATTGGCGCCTAGCAACCAATGCAGGCCGTGCAATTGCGGCACCAACACCAGCGTAAGCCACAGCCACGCATCCATCCACGCTAGCGCTACGGAGACAGCAGCGATCAAACCAAGTTCGACCAGCGGCCAATAATCGCGAGTGCTCGCTCGCTTTCTGGCGTATGCGATCAACGTATTTGGCAGCACAAAGAGTGCTTGTAAAGGGTGCAAGAGGTAGCCGATGATGTTGTTGTGATGCCCGCCAAATCGGTAGGTTCGAGTTTCATCCTCCGGGCCATGCTTGTAGCGGTGGTGGTTGCTGATGTGCGAGGGGAAGAACACGAACGAAGGGGTGGCCTGAAGCACGCTTAACCAGAGGTCAGTGATTCGGTTGAGTGGTTTTGAAGACCACATTCGCAAATGGGTGTGGTTGTGCTGAACAACGGACAACCCAACCGACATCACGAGCACGGCCAAATACAGGTACCATTCGACACCGTTGACCCATTGCCACCCAATCAAAGCAGGGTAGCCGACCATGTAGGTGAGCGAAAGAAAATCCGCCCGGCGAAGCAACATGCTCAGTTCTCCAAACCAACCGTCAAGCGCATGCGTTCGAGGTGAGCATGAACGTGTTCGACAAAGAAACCGTGCATTAAGAAACGATATGAGAGGCCGGTAGGGCCAACAAGGATCATTGGGAATCTGTTGTACGCAATGTCAGCAAAGTGAGCCGCTCCTACGATGTCGTCGATCAGCAAGCCAACCGAGTGGTCGAATTGGAAGGAATTGATCGCTGCTTCGTATTCCTTTGAAGTGAGCCAAAAACAGAATGATGTCTTGAACAATTCGTGAGCCGTTTCGAAATCAAGGAACTGGGTCCACTTTTTACGTTCGGCGCTGTAATCGATCCGAACTGGATTCCAGTTTGTCCATTCGAGATCGCTCTTGTCGATCGGCCAATTGGAACGGTCAGGTTGTTCCAAATCCCGCATCGTCATCAGCACACCTTGGTCGTGGTGAACGAAGGTTTGAACCATCAAGTCACGAATCATCTTTGGATAGATCAGCACCGGGGCGATGTCCTTTTTCCCAGAATTATCGATGACGAAATTGAGCAGGTTGCTTTCCGCTTGGAAATGCCGCAGGATCAGTACATTGGCTTCCGGTCGAACGAAATATTTCATGAAGAAGCAAATCTGCCACTGCAAGAAGCCATGCGCTTTCCACTGAATCGGCAGCAGGCGTTTGAGGTAATACGTGATGTGCAACGTGATGGTGAGCAGGATTCGAAGGGTTGGTAAGACGATGATTCGAAGCGGGTTTTTCAGATCCTTGACCCAGTATTCCTTGGCTGCAGCGTCGAGCGGTAAACTGTCATCACCGACCAGAGCATCGCTCAAGGTTGCTGGCATCCGGCCATGATTTGCCGCCATGGCCTTGGCGCGCTTTCGGTCATTTCGTCGTTGTTTTCGAGTTAGGGTTTGTTCATTTGAGGCCATGTTGTACTTCCTCCAATTGTAGACGGTAGAGCCTTGCAACCACCTTTGCTGTTTTGACAATCGAAGCCACGCCAGCCTCGTCGATGCAGACTTCATCGAGCATTTCGTAAAACCGCAGCATGTGTTCACTGTCGTTGTGTCCATGATAGCTCATGAACCGAGTTGAATCTTCTGAGAGTCCAGTCAATTCTTGAATCCGTTCAGCCCACGAGCGAGCCATCTTCTCACCGAGGCCCTCAATGATCCACATTGCTCCGAGTAAATCAATTGGGTTTGGGCGCGAAGAACGGTGCATTAAGTAACCGTGCAAGGCTTCGGAGCCGATGTTTCGCTCCATGCCCTGCACATCCTCGATGTGTCCACCAGAAGCAACGTAATCCAGTTCTAACAATTCATAATCGCGGTGTTCATCCACGGCGTGAGAAATGATAGTTGACCTAATTTCTGCATGATTGCGGTCAAAACTGCTGGCAGCGCGAGTGATCCAGCGCGACCCTTCAATGACTTGTTGGCGAAGGTTTCGCAACAAGCAAAGATGGTCTTCAACCGTGTAGGTGCCAAGATCGATTCGGCGCAACAACGGCACGGTCGAGAGGTCCCGTTCAAAGCCGAGCCAAACGCGTAAAAGGTGTTGCAGGCACACTTGTGCATGTGGATTCAAATCCATGCTATCCATTTCTTCATCCATTGAAGCAACAGGCGTTCCGCCCTTGATCATAATCTCTCCATCATTCATCCTTTCACCACCGTGAGTTGCATGTAGGTCGTGTTGAAACGCCCACTTTCAGGAACAAAGCATAGAATTTTTTCACCTTCTTTGACTTCAATTTCATCGGTTCGGAGGAACTCATCCAGCATGATGAACAACGAAGCAGCACCCGTGTTTCCACGCGTGTAAAGGTTGGTCCACCACCGCTCTTCAGGAATGCCGACGCCAGCAGCATCGAGTAAATCTAATATTTTATCTCGGAAATGATGGCTCGAGTAATGGCACAAAAAATGGTCAACGTCCAAGGGTTTTGAGACACCCTCTTGCACCAGCCGCAAGTAGCCATCAACACCCATGCGCAGGATGTTATCCAACAACCGAACATCTTGCCGCAGCAGTAAGGCTCCGTCAATTTCGGCCTCCGCATAACTGTCGTAATCTTGCCAGGTGCGGGCGTCTTCAACCCGTCCAGCGGATCCAACGCTCATGCATGTTGGGAAGGCGTGGGCGTGAGAGAACCCTCTCATCCAATCAATGCGCAAACTCATGCCCTTCGGTGCGGGCTTATTTTGCAACAACAAAGCGCCAGCACCGTCAGAGAGCATCCATCGAAGGAATTCGGTGTTGAAATCGATTCGTTTTTCGGCAAACGTTGATTTTGTTGCCGCCTCATACCGTTGTTTCTTGAGTAAACGGCTGGCCAATTCGCTCGAGACCACGAGGGCCGCCTCATGCTCATCGAGGCGCAGGCTGTTCCACGCTGCTTTGAGCGCCATCATCGATGAGGAACAGATCCCATGGGTCGTTAAAATTTCAAGTTCGGCCAATCCGAGTTCGGCTTGAACCATGCTCGCCATACCTGGTGCAGGAAGGTCCCCTTGGGTTGTGGCAACCGCCAACATACCAACGTTTTCTTTCGCTACAAACGCCCGGTCAAGGCATTGAGAGGCTGCATTGGCTGCCATCTCTGTGTTGCTATGGGTTGTTTGCTGGTTTGCGTCAATGGCATAGTGTCTGGTTTGAATTTTGTTCGCTTTCTGGATTTGGACTCGGAGCGACGAGGGCTTCCCATTCACTGCTCCAAGCACACCCTCTACTTCCTCGATGGCGATCGGGGGTCCTGGCAAAAAAGCACCCGTGCTGGTGATGTAGACGCTCATGACTCCACCTCGCCCCGGTTTCTTTTCTCGTATGTGTAGCAACGCCACCACTCTTGGAAGTATGGCCCAACGACAAGCAGGCCCATTGTGGCCATGTAGAGGGCAGCATAGTTTCCAGATGCGCCCAACGGTTCTTGGCGCCATTCGAGGCTAAATTGACCGCTCCAATTCAAGGTGACCGTATTGACAAAGACCTCCCATTTTCGGACAATGATCAGCAATAGGAGGAAAAACGGAAGGGTTGCGAGGTAGTTGTGCGCATGAACTTCCCAGATGCTGATCTCGCGCTTTCCAGTGGTGAAATGCACGTCGTAATGGGCGATAAACTCGTGTGCAATAAGGGCGGCGAAGCACATTAACATCACCAGAACATTCACTTCAAAAATCAATGAAAGCACCAGTGGGAGTCCAATTTGGGCGCCCATGAGAAGGTGTACGTTCGCTTCCCGCAGCCCCGAAGTGCCCTCGATGTTGGTGTTTCGGTGGCACCACCAATCCAACATGCTGGCAAAGCCCCATAGCGGGAGAAGGACATAGAGCATGACATTCAAAACCAAGGTTGCTTCATCCATAGGCCCCACCTATTTTATTTTCAGACCTTCATACGATAAAAAGGAAGGACCGGCGCGAGTCCAAAAACAGCCCCTAAGGGCTTTTTGGTTCAAGAGATGGATTCCAAAGCATCAACAAATGTCACATCGGTTGAGGTTGGTGTAAGTCCAAGATCGGTGAAACTGGCGCCGACATCATAATCCAGATACCGTCCAAGGCTTGAACGAACGGTTTTGACGCCAAGTTTTGGATGGAACGCTGCAAGGATGATGGTGAGCCACGTTGGCAATGTTCGAACCGGCCACGAACCATCCGGTTTTAGAGATCGCAATTCATAACCGATCTCTTTCATCCACATCCCTCTGGTGTGCAGCACCATCCGACCACCATCTTCCCCGTGCTCTATGGCGGCGATGTGGGCGTCGGCGACATCCCGAACATCAACGAAATTCAAGTAAGTGTTCAGGACGAAAGGGAGTTTGGTGGTGAAATGTTTCAGGTAAGCCATCGACCCCTTCAAGTGACGCGGGTGGTGAATGGGGCCAAACACAATCGAAGGGTGTATGGTCATTAAACGAGGTCGTGTTTCGGCATCGAGCCCATCAACAAAAGACCGCATGACCCGCTCGCCTTCGGCTTTTGCAAACCCGTAGGGGTTGACCTCAGCCGAAGCATCTTCACACCAATCATCAACGCCGAACACCTGGCCGTTTTCGTACACAGAGCTGCGGATTGCTGCGACCGAAGAGGTGTGAATGATCGTCTTCACAGTCCCACTTTTAGCAACAGCACTGCACACATTCTTGGTTCCAATCACAGACGGGTTGATTAAATCCCGTTGGACCTCACTGATGCCGACCATAAGCACTGCAGCACAATGGATCACTGTGGTGCAACCCGCAACGGCAGCGTCCACACTGGGCGCATCGAGCAAGTCCATCTCAACGATCTCAAGAGAGGCCCCTTCGGCCAAGAAAAAGGAATCCAAAAACCGAGCAGTGCCGGCTTGACGTGCTGTGGCGCGGACCTGATGGCCTTGTTTCAACAACCGTTCGACGACGTGTGAACCGATGAAGCCAGCAGCGCCGGTGACGAGGACAACCATGCTCCGCCCACACCAAACACCCTTTTGAGTTTACAGCAACCAATCATCACCTTCATGGCGGCCGACTACGCCGCAGAAACAATGCGTGTTGCTTGGATGCTGACCCTTCTGGTGTTGCTCGGCCCCCTTTCAGGGTGCTTGGGCGCTTCATCAACCGGCGATGCCGACGCAGAAGACGCTCCGATGTACCCTGAGGTTTGGGACCGCCACCAGTTGGATTGGAACTGGACTGACAGCTATTCGTATGTGCTCGAACCCGGTCCCTACACCGCTCTTGAGGTTCAAGAAGCAACCTTTGAAGTCGATACTTCAGAGGTTTGGGAAACCGGCCCTGCCATTTCGAACGTCCACCTCTCTTACTGGCTTCCATCCAACACCGAAATGGGTGAACAAGTGCCGGTGATTGCAGTGGTTAGTCCGTACTTCTCCTTCGGCCAGCCGGGTGACGAATCAGGCGCTACAAACGTCGTTGGCGGTGGCCGCGGCGAGTTCATTTACGACAATTATATTCCACACGGCTACGCCTTCGCCCAAGTTTCAGTGTTCGGAACCGAGTCATCTTCCGGCTGCTTCGACTATCGAGGCGAAGGAGAGGGCTGGGGCATCCATCAGGCCGTCGAATGGCTTGGAAAGCAAAATTGGTCCAACGGCAAGGTTGGGCTGTATGGAAAATCATACGAAGGCGCAACGCAATGGGAGGCAGCCGTCCATGGGAGCGAACATTTGGCAACCATCGTACCCATTTCTGGAACCACAGGCCTGCACCCACTCCTCTACAAAAACGGCAGTGCTGAGGCAAGAAGCCAAGTGATGCACATGAATTATTTCAGCAGCACAGTCGATTACAATGAGGACGACTTCGACAACATTTGTCCCGACATCATCGAGGGCTTCTTCGCAGGCCCAGTCACCTATGGCGCAGGCGAACTTGATCCTTACATGTCCAATTATTACGACGAACGGGAGCACATTTCCAAAGCCCTCACCAACTACAAAGGCAGCGTCTATTGGGTTCAGGGGATGCAAGACTGGAACGTCGACCCCCACCAAGTGTTCCCGTGGTACCAACAGTTCGTCGATGCCGGATTCGATGTGCGCGGTATGCTCGGCCAGTGGGAACACAACTACCCCGACCAGTGGAGCAAACACAACGCTCAGGACTCAGGATATGGCGGCGAAGCAATCCAAAACATGACGCGTTGGGATTGGGGCCAAGACTTGTTTGAATGGTTCGAATATTACCTCAAGGGCATCGGCGAAAAACCAGCCCTCCATGCCCAGATTCAACGCAACGATGGCGAGTGGCGCATCGAGCCAACATGGCCACCAGAAGACCGTCAATGGGCCGACGTTGCCCTCGATGGTTGCGTCCAGAACGGCAACAGCGTCCAGGGAATATCAGGCGGCGGTGGAACACTTGCTTCTGTTACCTTTGAATGCGAAGCCCTCGATTCGATGAACGACATCCTCATCTCAGGGCTCACAACCCTTCACCTCGACGTCCAAGCAGCAATGGACGGGGGACAAATTTTCGCAGAACTGCAGGATGCAGAAACCGGCCTCAGGCTTGGCCATGCAACGATGGACATCCGATACCACGAAGGTGGCAGCGACCCCCAAACCGTTCTCCCAGGTCAGAGTTTGACCATGATGATGGAATTCCAAGCCATCGATGCGCTGCTGCCCGCAGGCCACGGCGTCCGTCTTGTGCTCACTGAAACCGGCGAAGATTACCTCGCACCTGCCTGCGGCATCACATGCCCGATCACCGTGAACGGTGGAACTCTTTCAGTCCCCAATGTGGTTCGAGATGGCAGCAACGTGCTGATGACGCCACAGGGCGAAGATGCAGCAAACAATCAGTGATGTTCGGATTCGACCTTGCTCAGCGCCCTGACCATGTCAATGCGGCTCACAAGGCCACACAAAATCCCAGCATCGGTGATGAGCAGGACTTCTCGTTCGACCAAAAGGCGACGCCCTTCAGCGATTGAAACACCGAGGTTGACCACTTCAAAATTCATCTGCATAACAGACTGAACCGGCGCATCCCGTTTGACATGCAGACCGAGTAAACTTGCTTCTGATACCAACCCCATGATGGCGCCGTTTGCCGAAACGACTGGCAGCTGACTGATGCCTTCCCGTACCATGCGATCAATGGCCGACTGGGCACTGTCATCGGGCGAAAGAACCGCGACTTCCTTGACCATGATATCGCCAACCGTGTGCGGTTGATTTGGGCTCTCGCACCGCAAGAGAGCAGCGACCATCCTCCGCAACGTCGAGGCACGTGGGTCCACGCTTTCCCGTTCCACTTTGGCGATGACGGACTGAGTCAAACCACTTTCTTGAGCAAGTTGAGCTTGGGTCAAACCGAGTGTTTTACGCCATTGGCGTAGAAACCCACCGCTCGGTATCTCCATGTTCTAAGCCAAGGCCATCAACGGCATGAGTTCACCGGTTGGCCGCTCAAAAATCAACGAAAGAGCGAATCACGTGCAGGTTGGTCAAACGAACAAAAAAAGGCAAATCCATCACACATTTGAACAAACATTAGCGCATACTTTTGCCAATATAATGTTCAAGCGCGCACCACATAGGTCTTTTAGTGTGCATTAAGTGCAAAATTATCTCTTTTTCTTGTGCGTATGGTTGATATACCGTCTCGGCAGGCAAGAGGATGATACCTATGATCGATAAATCGAAATTAGAATACATCTGGCTCGACGGATATGAACCAACTCAGAACATGCGAAGCAAAACCATGGTCCGAGAGAATTTCTCTGGTGACCTTGAAGACTGCCCAGGATGGATGTTTGACGGGTCCTCGACTCGACAAGCGGAAGGAGGGTCATCAGACTGCTTGCTCACACCAGTTGCCATTTTCCCAGACCCTCAGCGCATCAGCGGGTTCCTTGTGATGTGCGAAGTGATGAACGCCGACGGCACACCTCACCCGAGCAACGCCCGTGCAACGATTGATGACGATGACGAAGATTTCTGGTTCGGCTTTGAGCAAGAATACTTCATCATGGATGGAGACACACACCTTCCTCTTGGTTTCCCAGTTGGCGGCTATCCCGGACCTCAAGGACTCTACTACTGCTCAGTCGGTGGAAAGAACACCCACGGCCGAGCCTTTGTCGAAGAACACGCAGATCTATGCCTCGAAGCAGGGATTAACTTCGAAGGTATCAATCAAGAAGTGGCCTGTGGACAATGGGAATTCCAAGTGTTCGCAAAGGGTGCAAAGCGCGCTGGCGATGAACTCTGGGTTGCTCGTTACTTGCTCGACCGCCTCACGGAGAGCTACGGATTCTACATCGAGTACCACCCGAAACCAGTCGAAGGCGACTGGAATGGATCTGGAATGCACGCAAACTTTTCCGATACAGCCATGCGAACAAGCGGCAAGGAAGAAATATTCATTGCCATTTGCGAAGCCTTTGGACGCAACATCAAGAAGCACATGGACGTTTACGGAGCTCACAATGAAATGCGCCTCACGGGTCTGCATGAAACCCAATCCATCGACCAGTTTTCCTACGGTGTATCTGACCGCGGAGCCTCAATTCGCATCCCCAGCACCGTTCGTGAAGATGGTTGGATTGGCCGCCTTGAAGACCGCCGCCCAGCATCGAACGGCGACCCATACAAGATCGGCGCCGTGATCATCGAAACGACAAAGTCGGCGTATTGAAGCGAATTGATTTGTTGAGTAAAATCAAACGTCGAGTCACCCGCTCAGCGACTGAAGATGCTGGAATATCCGGCTTTGACACTCACATGTGGGTTTCGAGCGATCACCAAAAGAATCGCACACGGGATGAAGACAGGGAGGAGCCATTCCCAATTCATTTGAAACCCGGGTCGCAAATCAACCTCTTCGGGATTGAGTGGATTGTAGGCGATAGCGTGCGTCTTTTCACCGGACAACTCATCGATCATGTACGCCACCGGTGCGTGTTCAAAAAACCCAGATTCGTAGGTGTACTCGAACACCGTCGTGTTTGCTGTCGCGTTGCCATCACACTTCCACTCCACGCCATACAAGACGCAATGTAGTCTAAAGGTAGCAAATGCGTATTGAGTGTCAGAGCACCCTTCATCGCCGCACGAAGTTTCAACCCACTCCTCAAATTCAACAACCTCGGCTTCACCTGTTGGCCAATTTTCTCCGTCCAGTTGGCCAAGTAAACTCACCGTGAGGATGCTTCCAGAAACGAGAACGCCGATCATCAGTACCGTAAACGCTGAAGCTGCTGCTCTATTTGCCCACTTTGTTGCAGACGCTTCATACTGCTTCATCCATTGAGGGTGGTCTCCGGAAATCCATCCTTCCAGGTCACCGTTTTTGTCGATGTTGATCTTGCCGTTGAGAATACCCAGTGCGAGTGCGAGAAATGTTTTTGCGTCTGCCTTTGAATTGAAACTGGAAATATCCGTGGCTTCCTTGAAGAATTTCAGGCTCTTTCCCGAGCCCCCCTGCTTTGCGTATTCTTGATTAAACCAGTCGATAATCTCCTGGGCATCATTTTCACTGTCCCATACAGACACATCAAAATCTGAAAGTTGTGCAGTGTATATACGGCCAGAGTCCACCGCTTCGAGCGACAAACGTGCGCCATCAAATGCTGGTGAGGCGGGAGGGAAAACTTCTCCGGGCTCACTTGGAGCAAGAACTGATGTGGGTGGTTCTTTTTCCGGCGCATCAGCGACGGTATCCCAAAAATTATCGCTCATGTTTCCCTTTCACCGCCGTCGGTTTTCATCCTTTGCTTGGTGCATCAAGCGATGATTTCACTTCGGCGAGCGCGCCATGCGCCCAAGATGATGGCGCCAATCACACTGAGCGTCATGATGTTCGCAATAATCATAGCAATTGAACCAACAAGAATTCCGTACACCAGCCAGAGAAGCAAAGCGACCGATACAACACTGAACGAGGTCAATGACAAACCTTCGTGACGCTTGTGAACCCAAACCTCGTTGATTTGAGGGATCCAAGCAAAGATACCGATGATACCGGCGACCAAACCAATTGCTTCGATCCACATGGACGCCATAGATGGAAGCGCCTGCCGAACCCTCATGAGTCTTTTTCTTCAAAGGGATTGTTGTGCATAGCCCATTTTGCAGGCGGCTTTGAGACAAAAATCCGTTCAATGTTGGCCCAATCAACGGCTCTACGGTGCTTTTCTCCAACCACATGCATGTCGAGTGAAAGCCCATACGGGACATTTGCTTCGATGTTCTTCGACCCACGGGTGAGGTGGACGCGCGTTGGGTTGTTGGAGAACAAGGAGGTCAATGAGCGGCGTTGAGTTAACGCAGCATCAACATCGGAATCACGTTCGGAAAACCATCCGTCAGCCTCCTTTCCAAGACCGAGGCCATACACGTCACCCTTGAGCAACAGGCCCCCGTTCAAATGAACTTCATCCCATGTGTTGAATCCCTCAAGGGTTTCAGTGAGGTCTGCATTGGGTGGCCCAGGGTTGTTTTTCTCTAACAAATCGATAAAACCAGCTTCATTGACCATTTCGGCTTTCAGATCTTTTGGAACCTTGGGCCATTCCAACCGTTGATGTGTCATCGCCACAATAACGCGATACTTCAACGCCTGATCGCCTGATAATCCAAGGCGCTTGTTATGCAACGCAGCCAATAAGTCGGCCTTTCTTGCGATTCGGTCAGCCACTCCGTCGTGGTTGTGTTCCGAACCATTGTTCCGGTGTTGGACAAAGTGGTGGTCCTTGGTGATCACAAATGACCCAGCCCAGTGCTTTTGTTCCACGACCAACATCATGTCACCGCCGATGAGGACCATGTCGATTTCTCGTCGTCCTCCATCGGGATCTGGGATGCGAACCGATTCGTAAATCTTCCACCCATTGGCTTTTCCAGCCGCACGAGAAAGTTTAGCAAGCCGAGTTTCTGCTAAGTCGCCCGCCCGGTGGATTTCATCATGAGGGAATGATTTTCGGCGTGCACGCCACCATTTCCACCGGATGCTGAAGGACATTTTTTTGTTCACCGCAGCAGTTCGTCGACGCTCTCAACGATTAATGTTGGCTGCTGTTCAGCCCCATCGGGCAGTGCAGCAACATCTTCGCGAGTTGCTTCACCAGAAAGGACCAGGACGCCAACACAGCCAGCGCGCGTGGCCATGGCGATGTCAGTGTACAACCTGTCGCCAACCATGGCGCATTTTGCCGGATCAAGGCCTAAAGCCTCAATTTTATGCAAGATCATCCCAGCGTTTGGCTTCCCAGTGATGTGAACAGGGTCAACGCCCGTTGTGACTTTGAGCATGGCGAGGTAGGCTCCGACATCAGGTAAGCCCCCATCAGGAGAAGGGCATACCATGTCTGGATGGCTTGCGACCAAAGGCACACCCGTATGCAAATGGATGCTGCCGGTGGCGATTTTTTCGTAATTGATCTCAGTATCGTATCCGAGGACAACATACTGCGGGGTGGCGGATTTGGTTGCAATACCAACCTCTTCCATCATCTCACGCATGCCTTCGGTTCCGATCAACCATGTTTCTGTAACGGCTTCTTTGTGAAGCCAGGCCAGCAAGTCATGGGTCGAGAGCAGCACATCTTCTTGTGTTGCTGGAATGCCGAAACCCTGTAATTTTTTGAGGTACTGCGTTACGGAACGGCTTGAATTATTTGAAAGAAAATACCGTGCGACACCTTGATCTTTGCACCGTTGAAGAAAATCCATAGCACCAGGAATGAGGTCGCCACCAAGGTAAATTGTTCCATCAAGATCGAGGAACACCGCTTCGATTCCATCAAGATCTGCGTTCATACATTCACCTCAGAAGAGCAGGGTTCTCATCATGAACCACGGCGAGTGGAGGTTTTCTTGTGCTTCCTTGCTCGCAATCATTTCAGTCATCATTTCTTGCAGGGCAGGCTTTCGTTCAGCCTTGCCGACAAACCAGTTGAGCAGCCAAGAGCGCCGACTGAGTTTTTGCATTCGGAATGAATTGATGAGTTCTGGCCCAAGGACCTTCCAGACTTCTTCCTGATACTCCAGTGGTGTTTTCTTTTCGAGGATGTGATTGGCTGCCATTTCACCCGTGACGAGTGCGTTTCCGACACCTTCACCAGAGAACGGGTCAACAAGCGATGCAGCGTCGCCAACAAGGCGCACACCGTTCATGCTCGACCGTCGTGGACTCAACTTGGATTTCTTCCTTGGAGAGCCGAACGGAAGTTGCCAACCTTTGGCGGAACCGGGGACCATCTCTGCTTCAGCAAAGCGATCCTTGAACAGATGATGGTTTGCGATGACGTCGGCTTGAAGCGCCTTGAGCTTCTTCTTTTGCTTGTCGAGCAAGCCCATCACCATGCCAATACCAACGTTGACGACGTCCTCAGAAACCGGGAACAGCCAGAAGTAGCCAGGAATCACAGAGTCAACAAAGTGGATTTCGATGTCTCCAGTGCTTGTCCCACAGCCCTTGACGTTGCGCCAATATTCGCGGTAGCCGCCACAATAGTGGTCGCGATCAACCATCGGTTCACTGTAACTTGACTCGACAACAGATTTTGCAACGGGGCAACGGTAGCCTCCAGCACCAACGAGTTCCTTCGTGTAGAACGTGAATTCTTCGCCCTTCCGGCCGCCGATACGGACGACAACGCCAGCAGCATGACGTGCATCACCGCTGCCTTCACCGGGGTCTTCGCCTCCATTTCCATCATCGAACAACACGGTTCGAACGTCGCCACCTTGGATGATTGAACCACCAGCTTCGCGAACCATGGCTTGGCAGCGGTTGAACAACAGAGAATCGAATTGAGCGCGCGGCAATGCATAACCAGCCTCGAGCCGAGCCACGTCTTCTTCAGGCAGGGGGACACGGACACTCTTGCCCTTTGGCGAGGAGAAAACGATGCCAGTCACGCGGAAATGCGGACTCGCCTCAAGGTCGGCCTTAACGCCGAGTGCTGCAACGTGGCTCAGGGATTTTCCACCGACTGCATCGCCACAGACTTTGTCTCTTGGCCAGACGTCTTTTTCGATCATGAGCACCTTGGCACCGGACATGGCCAAGTACCCTGCAGCGGACGCTCCACCAGGGCCGCCGCCGACAATAATAGCGTCAAAGGTTGCTCCATTTTCTGGGGCCTCGCCGGTTTCGATGGGTAGCTCCCAGGCTTGCTCGGCAGAACCATCAGCATCGGTCATGCTGGTGACACAACCGATTCACCCCTTGAGTGTTCGCGTTCAAGGTGGTGCAAACGCCCTATCTTCACCGTCACCCTCATGCGGCGAATGGCTAAGGCCCGGCCATGGGGGATGCTTCGCACGACACAGCCCCCGCCTTCGGCATCGACCCGCTCAATCCAAAGCAACGAAAACTTGCGATTGGTGCTTTATTGGCGGTCACCTGTGTCTGGGGTGCGACCTTCATTTGGATGAAGCAAGCACTGAATGCACTCCAACCTGAAATTGAAACATACGGGAACACGCGTGTTGTGGCGGTTTTGGTCGCGGCTCGGTTTGCGGTAGCGGCGGTCTTGATGTTCGCGTTCTTCCCAAAAGCGCGTGCTGCGCTCACCGACTCCGAACAGTGGGGCGGCGGCGTCATCCTCGGTGGATTGATGCTCGTTGGTTTTGTCACACAAATGGTTGGTTTGGACGAAATCAATCCCGCAGTTTCCGCCTTTTTGACTTCTTTGTACGTGGTCTTCACGGCCCTGATCACCGTCGGGATGACCAAAAAACGTCCATCGAGGGTGCTGATCCTTGGCGTGGTCTTAGCAACCTTTGGAGCCGGGTTCATCCAAGGCCCTCCACATTTGACATGGGGGTTAGGTGAGATGTTGACGGTGATCTGCGCCGTCTTTTTCGCCCTTCATATTATCTACACTCAGAAAATCACGCGCGCCATGGATCCGGTTGGCGTCACACTGACTTCGTTCGCCGTTGTTACGGTTGGAGCGGTTGCCCTGACGTTCATCCTCGGTGGCGGCAGAACTTCGAAAGAATGGAGCTTCATTTTCGCTGACGGTGTTTTGATTCCAGTGTTGTGCTTGGGCATCGGAGGTTCGCTGTTTTGTTTGCTGCTGCTCAACATGTTCCAGCGGTACCTGCACCCAATTCAAGCCGCCATCATTTACGCTTTTGAGCCCGTCTGGGCGACCATTTACGGCTTAGGACTCGATTTGGTTGAGTGGAGCACATGGATCTTCGTTGGCGGCAGTGCTCTGTTTTTGGGGAACATCGTTGTCGAATTTTTCACTCCAGGGGATTCGGAAGACTAAATTGCATGCGGCGACTCGAAAAGAATGAGGGATGAGATGAGCGACAAAATACCACACACCTACACTGGCTTTGGCAGTAAGGCAGTTCACAGCGGAACCAACCACGTAGGTGACGCCGTCAACACCCCCATTTTTCAATCTTCGACATACAAGTTGACCGACGAACGCTATGCTGGATGGGCTGCTGGCGCACAACACACCCTCCTCTACGCTCGCCTTTCTTCGGTAAACTCTGATGCAGTCGCACAGAAGTTGACCGCTATGGAATGTGGTGAAGATGCCGAAACCTTCGCTTCAGGAATGTCTGCAATCTCAACCACCCTCATGGCTCTGCTGAGTTCCGGCGATCACATCGTCGCATCGACGGACGTCTACGGTGGGACCTATGGCCTGTTGACCGAAGAACTCCCACGCTTTGGAATATCAACAACCATGGCAGACATGCGCGACCCCGCCTCCTACGAGGCTGCCATCCAACCAAACACCAAGATCCTCTACATCGAAACGCTGACCAACCCGGTGTTGAAAGTCTGTGACATTCCTGCTATGGTGGCCGTCGCTAAGCGCCACAACTTGCTGTGCATTATCGACAACACCTTCGCCTCACCTTGGGCCTGCCAACCGCTCAACATGGGCGTCGATCTGGTGATTCACTCGACCACAAAGTACCTCGGTGGGCACTCCGATATTATCGGGGGCGCCGTCGTTGGTTCCAAGGAACACATTGCTCAAATCTTCCCCCGTAAGGTCCACTTCGGTGGAAGTCCAGACCCTCACAACTGCTACCTTTTGGAACGCGGCATGCGCACCCTCCACGTACGAATGCCAACCCTTTGCCAAAACGCAGCAACCCTTGCGCAACGTCTTGAAGCACACCCAATGATCGAGCGCGTCAACCACCCATCGCTTCCTTCTCACGATGATTACGAAGTCGCTCAACGCGTGATGCCCAAGGGCACCGGCATGATTGGATTCGTTGTCAAAGGTGGCGACGAAGCAGCCCTCAAATTCATGCGTGGCCTCACCATGATCTACGAAGCAACAAGCCTCGGCGGTGTCGAATCACTTGTCGAATGCCCCTTCAACTCAAGCCACATGATGATTCCTGAAGATGTGCGACATGCAGCAGGTCTCGTCCCTGGCTACGTCCGAATGAGCATTGGAATCGAAGACCTCGAAGACCTTTGGGCCGACATCGAGCGTGGCTTTGCTAACGTTTGATCTCACACCCATCACGGGGAATGAAACATGGACACAACCGCATTGCTTGCGTTGCTCGTGTTCATCGTACCGATGTGTTTTACACCCGGTCCAAACAACATGCTTTGCGCAGCACACGGAGCGCAGCACGGCTTTCGGGCCACCCTTCCACTCACCTTTGGGATGGTGACTGGCTGGTCGATCCTCGGCGTTTTGGTCGGTCTGGCGATTGCTGCGATTGAATCAAATCAAACCATTTTCAACGCGTTGACCGTTGTCGGCGCGGGCTACATTGCCTACCTCGGTTACACCATCGGGCGGGCTGATCCAAAACCGCTGAATGAAGTCGATGAGACTGATCGCCTCGGATTCCGAACAGGTATGCTGTTGCAATTCGTCAACGGCAAGGCATGGATTCACTTCCTCGTGCTCATGGCGACATGGGGGACATTGTTCGGCACGGGACTGCTCAGCAAAGTAGCCATTGTCGCATTAAATGCCCTTGCTGGTTATCCAGCTGTCCTTGTTTGGGCAGGCTTTGGCGTTGGTCTTCGCCGAGTGTTCACCTCGCCCCAAAATGCCAAGCGATTGAACATCGCGTTAGGACTGTCGTTGATCGGCGTAGCGATTTGGATTATTCTGCCCCATTGAGGAGCGATTAAACCGATTCACCGGTGACGGTCCGGAGGGCGTCAAAGGCTTCCTGCCATGAGGATTGGAACGCTTCCAAGCCATCAGCATCTGCTCCAAGCAATGCTTCACCACACGACAAGAGTGTTTTCGTTGCGCTTAGCCAAGCACCTGCGCGGTCCCGTGCGTTGACTTCAAAATGCCAATCTTGGCCTGCTGAACGACCAGCAGCGAGCAACCATGCCCACGAAGCCGCTGCTTCATCAATGGAAGTATGACGGGCTGTTGCGACACGTTCTGCTTTCCCCATACCTTCGAGCAAACCTTGCAAAACCAAGTCGTGCACTTTCCCTGCCGCACCTGTGAAGTCTCCACTTCGCGACGGGAACCGAGCCACGCGCTGGGCTTGACTGCGAGCAGAATCTAAACTCTTGAGGAAGGTTCCAAACGGCTGTGGTTTCTTATTTTGCTTCTTCCAAATCTCTTCAGCTTCATCACCGTCGATACCGAGGCCAGCAAGACCAGCCATGCCCCACTTCTCCCACAACGGACCGAGGATGTTTCCACAACTCGTCCCCGTCATGATTTCGAGAGCCTGACCCTTCCGCTCGCCGATGTCACCGCGAGAGTTGATGCGTATTCCGAATTCTTCTGTTGGC
>Ga0308019_10000575_pt1 | contig 22983 bp, 27 predicted proteins | sample Neamet284_FD_203135 | JGI IMG/M metagenome (GOLD analysis project Ga0308019, IMG submission 203135) | Marine microbial communities from water near the shore, Antarctic Ocean - #284 | ecosystem: Environmental > Aquatic > Marine > Unclassified | place: Southern Ocean | collected 2014-10-01 | reverse complement strand
AGACTTACATTGAAATAAACCCAGCAGTCCTTGAAGGTCTTTATGCTTTTCATGCCAATGGTACAGCAGGTAATCCAGTTGGAATGACTCTGACTAATGATACCAATGGGGCTACTCTATCCTTCAATACAACCTTTAATGGTAAAGATACCCAAACTTTTAGATTCAATGGTACTCAAACTGGAAGCATTGTTGTTGGTTCTTCAGTTGCTTATAATACAAGCTCTGATTACAGATTAAAACAAAATGTAAATTATAGTTGGAACGCAACAACTGAATGTAAGAAATTAAAACCTTGTCAATTTAAATGGATTAATGATGTTGAAATAGAAGATGGCGGTGGTGCTACAGCACAAACTATTACAGGATTTCTTGCACATGAATTACAAACAGTAGTTCCTGAAGCAGTTTCTGGTGTAAAAGATGCAACTGAAACATATATAAATGATGATGGTGATAGTGCCACCCGAATAAAACCACAAGGAATAGACCAAAGTAAAATTATCAGCATCTTAACCAAAACTATACAAGAGTTAGAAGCTCGGATTACAGCGGGTGGACTTTAGTTAATGACTAAATAAGAGATAAAGGAAGAACAAATGGCTATTCCAAGTTCAAAAGTAACACTAAAAACATATTGTCTTAGAGCTCTAGGATTTGGTGTTATTGATATCAATGTATCAGATGACCAAATAGATGATAGGTTAGATGAAGCATTGCAATACTTCTCACAATATCATTACGATGGTATTGAGAAGATGTATCTTAAACATAAAATAACTGCGGCTGATAAAACTAGAGCGCTTAGTAATACAACTACTACTGCAACAGATTCAATAGATAGTGATGCAACGGCATCTTTCACAGAAGGAAACAATTTCATTCCAATGCCACAGGCGGTGGTTTCTGTATTAAGTATCTTTCCATTTGATGATGTTGCAACAAACAATATGTTTGATATTAGGTATCAACTTAGACTAAATGACTTATATGATTTTAGTTCTACTTCTGTTGTGCATTACCAACAGACAATGCAACACTTAGATTTCCTTTCACACATTCTTGTTGGTGAGAAACCTGTTCGTTTCAACCAACATCAAAATCGTCTATACATTGATATGGATTGGACAAATGATATTAGTGAAGATGAGTTTGTAATTATTGAGTGTTATCGTAAGATTGACCCAGCATCATATACTGATATATTTGATGACATCTATCTAAAAAGATATGCAACTGCTTTGATTAAAAGACAATGGGGTGCAAACCTTTCCAAGTTTAGTGGTGTCGCAATGTTAGGTGGTGTTACAATGAATGGGGAAACTATCTTTACACAGGCACAAGATGAGTTAAACAAACTAGAAGAACAAATCCAATTATCATTTGAAACACCAATTGATTATATGGTAGGATAACCAAATGGCAGTTAATAGTGCATTTCATACTAACAACCTATCCTCTATTTCTACGGAAAGAGCTTTGTATGCTGACTTAGTTAAAGAAGCAATACAAATCCATGGCCATGATGTGTTTTATGTTAATCGTACAACTGTTGCTCTTGATAGTGTTCTTGGTGAAGATGCACTTTCCAAATTTACAAACGCACAACCTATCGAAATGTATATAGAAGATGCAGAAGGTTTCGGTGGCGACAAAGAAATTATAACACAGTTTGGTTTAGAAAACCGCAACGAAATTACTTTTGTTGTTTCCAAAGAACGCTTCCAAGAACTGGACAGCCAGATTACACTAGAGAGTGGAACAGGTACTACAGGTGGTTCTATTGTATTGGAAACAGCTACAACAGACACAACAGTGGCTGGGTCATCCGTATTAACTGTTGTAAATAATAACAACTTTTATATAATACAAGACACCGCACTAACTGATGCAGACAGACCAGTTGAAGGTGACTTAGTTTTTCATCCTGTTCTGGAGAAGATGTTTGAGATTAACTTTGTAGACCACGATGAACCATTCTATCAACTAGACAATAATCCTGTTTACAAATTGCGATGCAAACAGTTTGAATATAGTTCAGAGGATATGGCAACTGGTATTGAAGCTATTGATGCAATTGAAGATGCCTTATCAGTTGACTCAAGAGCATTCCAGTTTACATTAGAACAAGAAGGAACATTCAACGAAGACATTAGACTAGAGTTCTCACTTGACGGACTAGTGTTAGAGGAAACAGACGGTGATAATATCGTTGCTGAAGATGATACACATGGTGGTGCTATCCAGTTAGAAAATGCTGCTGATAGTGGTGACGCTGAGTTCCTAATTTCAGAAGACTATATAATAGGTGATTACAATATAGATAAAACAGCACAAAATGAATTGTTTGATGAACTTGATGATACCGTCTTAGATTTCTCAGAATCAAATCCATTTGGTGATATAGGGAGTAGTACATAATGCTAGGACAATCATTTTACCACGAAACAGTAAGAAATGTAATCGTTGCTTTTGGAACGATGTTTAACAATATTCAGATTGTTCGCAAGGACAATACTGGTGCAGTAACTCAGGCAATGAAAGTGCCACTTGCGTATGGGCCGAAACAAAAATGGTTAACTAGATTAGACCAAGACCCATCACTTGCCACATCAACTGCAATTACTTTACCAAGACTAGGTTTTGAAATTGGTTCATTGACATATGATCCAACTAGAAAAATGAATCGTGTTCAGAAATTCAAGAAAGTAAAAGCTTCTGGTGCTGACGCAGGAAAACTTGACTCACAATATATGCCTGTTCCATATAATATGGACATTACATTATATGCCATGGCAAAAAACTCTGATGATGCACTACAGATTGTAGAACAAATTCTTCCTTATTTCCAGCCTGATTATACAATCACAATAAATGACAACTTGGGTATGGGTATCAAAAAAGATATTCCTATTATCTTAACATCTGTTGGTTATGAAGATAGTTATCAAGGAGATTTTGAAAGTCGTAGAGCAATCATTTATACTTTATCTTTTACAACTAAGTTTTATCTATATGGCCCTGTCACTTCTTCAAGTGTTATCAAAACCGTACAGGTAGACCAGTTTGCAAATCTACCAGAAGTTGCACCCACAAGAGAACAAAGATATACCGTTACACCTTCTCCATCAACCGCTGATGCCGATGATGACTTTGGTTTCAATGAAACATCATCATTCTTTGAAGATGCAAAAACTTATGACCCTGTTTCTGGTACAGATAAAAAATAAGGATTATTATGAAGGACACCGAGCAAATCATTGGTGACGCTTTGGGAATACTTGACTTTGACCCTGATAAAAAAGAAATCAAAGAACACAAGGATCTCCCTCGTGTTATACCACCTACCAACGAAGATGATGTTGATAATGACTACAAGTATCAAAGAGAAAATCTTTACAACCTAATTGAACGAGGTCAAGATGCAATTGATGGTATCTTAGAGCTTGCAAAAGAATCAGAGCATCCAAGAACCTATGAGGTTGCACTGAATGGTATCAAACAGGTTGCAGAGGTTACAGAGAAACTTGCAGACCTTCAAGAAAAAATGAGAAAGTTAAAAGAAGTTCCTAACAACGCGCCTAAGAGTGTGACCAATGCATTGTTTGTTGGTTCTACTGCGGAATTACAAAAGATGTTAAAGGGTAAACCTGATGACTGAAACAACTTATCTAGGAAACCCTTTACTCAAAAAGGCAAATGTATCTCAAGATTGGACTGAGGAGCAATTGCGTGAATATTCAATTTGTATGGAAGACCCTCTATACTTTATTCAAAATTATGTAAAAATTGTTTCTCTTGATTTGGGTTTAGTGCCTATCAAGATGTATGACTTCCAAAAAGAAATGGTTGGTACATTCCACAACAATCGCTTTACTATTTGCAAACTACCTCGTCAGTCTGGTAAATCTACCATTATGATTTCATATATTTTGCACTATGCATTATTTAACGATAGTGTTAATATTGCAATCCTTGCAAACAAAGCGTCAACCGCAAGAGACTTATTGGGTAGGCTGCAACTTGCATATGAAAACTTACCTCAGTGGTTACAACAAGGGATTATGTCTTGGAACAAGGGTTCTCTAGAATTAGAAAACGGATCTAAGATACTTGCATCTTCTACTTCTGCTAGTGCGGTTCGTGGTGGTTCTTATAATATCATCTTCCTTGATGAGTTTGCATATGTTCCCTCTAATGTAGCAGAACAATTTTTTAGTTCTGTGTATCCCACAATCTCATCAGGTAAAACTACGAAAGTCATGATAGTAAGCACCCCTCATGGTATGAATATGTTTTATAAACTATGGGTAGATGCCGAAGAAAAGAGAAATAGTTATATTCCTGTTGAAGTTCACTGGAGTGAAGTGCCCGGCCGTGATGAAAAATGGAAGAAAGAAACCATTGCAAACACGAGTGAACAACAATTTAACACAGAGTTTGAATGTGAGTTTCTTGGTTCTATTGATACACTCATATCTCCAACAACTCTAAAAAGATTAACATATAGAACACCAATTCAATCTAATGCTGGACTAGATGTTTATGAACAACCCAAAGAGGGTAATACATACCTATTGACTGCTGATGTGTCCAGAGGGGTCGCTAACGACTACTCAGCGTACATTGTGTTTGATGTTTCGCAAGTTCCGTATAAGGTGGTTGCAAAGTTCAGAGATAACGAAATTAAACCATTACTGTTCCCACAGAAAATACATCAGGTTGCAAAGGCATATAATACAGCATTTGTTCTAATTGAAGTAAATGATATTGGAGAACAAGTCGCAAACGCTATGCAGTTTGATATGGAATACGACAACCTTATTATGGCATCTATGCGTGGTCGTGCTGGTCAAATACTGGGCGGTGGTTTTTCTGGAGGTAAGGCTCAGTTGGGTGTAAGGACAACCAAAGCAGTCAAGAGAATAGGGTGTTCTAATCTAAAACAATTGGTTGAGGACAATAAACTTATCATAGAAGATTTTGATACAATCAACGAACTATCTACATTTATTGTCAAAGGTTCATCACACGAAGCAGACGATGGATGTCACGATGATATGGTTGCGTGTTTGTTTATCTTTGCGTGGGTGACCGATCAAACTTATTTTAAAGAACTTACTAATAACGATATTAGACAACAGATGTATTTGGAAAACCAAGACCAATTAGAACAGGACATGGCGCCATTTGGGTTTGTGGTTGATGGATTAGAAGATGATAATAACGGAACTGCTATAGATGAATATGGAACTAAGTGGAGTCCAATAGTTAGAACTTATGATACTAACTGGTAAAGATATTAAAGAAACTCAATTAAATCGTTGTCAAGCTTAATCCAACAATTAGAGCAGACAACTTTACATTGATTCATTAGTTTATGAACTTCTTTTCTACTTTCGTCATTAGCACCAACACGTTTTGTTTGTTTACGAATTAATACATCATGCGGATAAAGTTTAAGGCACACAGTCTCGCTTTCTCCACAATGAATACAAAATTCATCACCAAGATGGTTGTTTAACCAAGACACCCTCTTTTGATAGTTTCTACGGGCTACTTTTTTTATAGTTTCTTTATATTTTTCGTAGTGTTCGTTTGTCATGGTACTATTTATAAGTTTTACAGCATATAAAACCTAGTTTTTAGAAACTTAGTTTTTATAAATAAAAGGAAATAAAGGGTAATCGTTTAGATTAAGGAGTAAAAATTATGTCATTTTTAGTCTCGCCTGGCGTTAGTGTCAGAGAAGTAGATTTAACAAATGTAGTTCCAGCTGTTGCAACCTCTGTTGGTGCAATCGCCGGTGCGTTTCAAAAGGGCCCAGTTGGTTCTGTAACAACCATTACATCAGAAGAACAACTGGTGCAAATATTCGGAAAACCTCAAACGGCAAGTAATCAGTTTGAAACATTTTTTTCTGCTACAAACTTTTTACAGTATGCAGATAATTTAAAAGTAGTAAGAGCAGAAAGTGCAATACTAAATGCTGGTGCAAACTCTGGAATACTTATTCGTGACGATGACCACTATCAAGCATCTTTTGAAGATGGTTCTGGTTCTCATGGAGAGTGGGCCGCAAGGACTGCTGGAACTCATGGTAACGGAATTGGTGTAGATATCTGTCCAAGTGCAAGAGCATTTGCACAACCATTAGGTTCATTGAACTTAGTGAATGGTGCTGGTGCAGTTGGTGACTTATCAATTACAGTTGATAACCAAGATGCAGCTCTTGCGGTAATCGCAGTTGGTGATATCATTTCTTTCCAAACTGCTTCAGTTGTTGTTGGAGTAGTTGCTGGTGCAATCACAGTTGCTACTAAAAACTTAGTAGTTGACGGAAACTCTGGTACAATCGTAGTTGGAGATAGAGTACTCGGTGCTGGTATATCTGATGGAGATGTAGTTGTTAAAGTTGTAACAATAACCGACCAACAGAACCTTGTACTTGATAAAGCAATCACAGTTGCAGATAACGCCCCTCTTGTATTTTCAAAAGATACACAAGTAGAATCTAAAGGTGAAGAATATGAAGTAAGTTCAGTTTCTTCTGAAACTTTAACAATTCGTTTACTTGATGACCCTGCTGGTGCTGGTTTACAAACAATCATTCCAGACAATTCACTTATCACAAGACGTTGGAGATTTTCTGACTTATTTGATGAGGCGCCGGGCACATCTGCATGGTCTACTGAAAATGCTCGTGGAGAAAAGGACGAAATTCATGTTCTAGTTTATGACACAGTTGGTGATATCACAGGATTTGCAGTAGGTGTTGCTGGACAAAGAACAAGTTCAGTAATAGAAAGATTTACAAATATGTCAAAGAACCCAAATGCTAAAACAGCACAAGGTTCTAACAACTATTACTCAGATGTTATCTTCGCACAATCACAGTTTATTTACTGGACAGATCATTTAGCTGCTGGTTCTAACTGGGGAACAGATATCGCATCTGGTACAGACTATACACTAGTAAGTGGTGTTGATGTTTCTACATTAACTGGTGGAACAGATGACTTTGCAACAACTAATGGTGAGATTACACTTGCATATGATAAGTTTCTAGATACAGAATCATTAGATATTAACTTAGTTATAGGTGGTTCTTCAAGTGTTACTGCTGATACAGAAGCAAATATGGACACTCATGTAACAATGATTACCGCTCTCGTGGAAACTCGTAGAGATTGTGTAGGATTTGTTTCTCCATATCGTGGTGCTACAGTAGGAATCGCAAATTCAATTACTGCAACTAAAAATGTTGTAGATGGTTTCAATACTTGCCCAAGTTCATCTTATATGGTTTTCGATAGTGGTTATAAGTATATGTACGATAAGTACAACGATGTATTCCGTTTCGTACCTTTGAATGGTGATACTGCTGGTCTTTGTGCTTTCACAGACCAAATTGCAGATTCATTCTTTTCCCCTGCTGGTTTCAATAGAGGAAATGTTAGAGGTGCGGTAAAACTTTCGTTCAACCCAACTAAGGCAGAACGAGATCAACTTTACAAGGCAAGAATAAATCCTGTTGTCAATTTCCCAGGCCAAGGTGTGGTTCTGTTTGGTGACAAGACTGCTCTTTCAAAACCAAGTGCATTTGATAGAATCAATGTAAGGCGTTTGTTCTTACTTCTTGAAAAAGCAATTTCAACTGCTGCTAAATTCCAACTCTTTGAGTTCAATGATGAGTTCACAAGAGCACAATTTAGAAATCTAGTTGAACCATTCTTGAGAGATATTCAAGGAAGAAGGGGTATCACAGACTTTAGTGTTATTGCAGATGGAACAAACAATACTGGTGAGGTCATTGACCGAAACGAGTTTGTTGCAGACATCTTCATTAAACCTGCTAGGTCTATCAACTTCATATCACTTAACTTTGTCGCTGTAAGAACAGGCGTAGCATTTACTGAAGTAGGAGGCTAAAATGGCTAGTATAGATGACTTTAAAGCAAATCTGATTGGTGGTGGCGCTAGAGCCAACCAATTCAGAGTAACAATGACACCACCTTCTGGTATCGCTATTGGATTAGATGTTCGTAGAACTTCATTCCTCGTAACTGCTGCTCAATTACCAGCATCTACATTGACTGAAATTCCAGTTCCATTCAGAGGTAGAAATATCTACATCACAGGTGATCGTCCAGCACCTGAGACTTGGAATGTTACTGTATACAACGATACTGATTTTATGATTAGAAACGCGATGGAATTATGGCAGAATGGTATTAACAGTTATGTTGATAACACTGGTGTAATTTCTCCTTCTGATTATCAAACAGATTTAACTGTTGAACAATTAGACAGAGATGATACAGTTCTAAAGAGTTATATCTTCAGAAATGCGTTTCCAACTTCAATTGCTGCAATCGAACTATCGAATGCAGAAGCAACTGAGATTGAAACATTTGAAATAAACTTCAGATATCAACACTTTGAACCTTCAGGTGTGAGTTTCTAAACCTACTAAATATAACACAAGGTAGGAGATTAACATATAATGGCTGAATTATTTGGTTTTAAATTTGAAAAAGTGTCCGACACTGGCTCTCAAGAAAGGTTTACTGAACCCAGTTCAGAAGACGGAACTCTTGAGGCTGCCGGTGGCGGGTTTTATGGACAACTGTTAGATACAGACGGTAGAGAACGAACCGAGCACGACTTGATTCGTAGATATCGTGATATAGCACAACAACCTGAGTGCGATAGTGCAATTGAAGACATTATCAACGAAGGTATTGTTGCGAATGAAAAAGATCAAGCGATAGCAATTGTTCTTGATAGACTTGCATATCCTAAAAAGATTAAAGATCGTATCAGAGAAGAATTTGATACGGTTTTAGAGCTTCTTGATTTTGATACAAAAGGACACGACATCTTTCGTAGATGGTATGTAGATGGTCGTCTTTTTTATCACAAGGTTATTGACCAGAAGAATCCAAAAAAAGGTGTTGTAGAAGTAAGATACATTGAACCTAAAAAGATTCGCAAGGTTAAAGAAGTAAAGAAAGATATAAAGTCTGGCACTAGTGTCACACTTATTAGAAATGTAAATGAATATTATCTTTATAATGACAAGGGACTTAAAACAGGAACTACTGAGGGAATAAAAATATCTCCAGACAGTATTACCTATGTTCCATCTGGTTTAATTGACCAGAACAAAGGTCATGTTCTTTCTTATCTAAACAAAGCAATTAAACCTGTCAATCAGTTGCGTATGATTGAGGACTCTCTTGTTATCTATCGGGTATCAAGGGCTCCAGAAAGACGCATCTTTTATATTGATGTTGGTAATCTTCCAAAGATTAAAGCAGAGCAATACCTCAAAGATGTTATGAACAGGTATCGCAACAAATTGGTATATGATGCATCTACTGGTGAAATCAGAGATGACAGAAATCAAATGTCAATGCTAGAAGATTTCTGGTTGCCTCGTAGAGAAGGTGGTCGTGGTACAGAGATAACTACTCTTGCTGGCGGTTCTAATCTTGGCGAGATTGATGACATTACATACTTTAAAAAGAAACTATTCCAATCACTAAATGTACCTATTTCTCGTTTAGAAGCAGAATCAGGATTTAGTCTTGGTCGTTCTACAGAAATTACTAGAGATGAGTTGAAGTTTACTAAGTTCGTACAAAGACTACGAAAAAAGTTTACTCCCCTTTTCACTGATATTCTAAAGACACAGCTTATTCTTAAAGGTGTAATTACATTAGAAGATTGGAAAAAGATTTCACAACACATTCAGTATGACTTCTTACAAGATGGTCATTTTGCAGAACTTAAAAGAGCTGAGTTGTTAGAAAACACAATCAATTCTTTAGGTAGTATTGAGTCTTATATCGGTACATTCTTTAGTAAAGAGTGGGTACAGAAAAATGTCCTTAACTTTACTGAAGCAGAGATTGAAGATATGCAAGATCAGATTAATAGAGAAGCAGGACTTGACCCCGAAGAAGGTGGAGTTGATTTACCAGTTGGTTCTGATGGTATTACAAGATACCCATCAGTTGACGGAAATCCTTTACCGGCAGATGATGCTGCTAAGTTTCAAGGTCAGCAAACCGCAGACGACAAAGCTAAGTTAGCATCAATTGGTAATAAAGAAAATGGAGAAGAAAAATGAGTGCAGATAACTTTGTAGGATCACTACAACAAAAAGATATGCTGGGAGCAGAAGATGCTTTCAAAACAGCAATGTCATCAAAAATAGGTGACGCACTAGAAGACAAAAGAAAAGAAGTAGCTGGTTCTTTTATTAAGAACCACATACCAGAAGTTGAGGAAAATGAAACAGTTTAGCAACTTAATTAAATCTCTACCAGAGAAAGACGAACACAAAAAGTCTAAGGAGTATAAGAAATTAGCTCCAAAGATGAAGGGTGCTGTGGACGAGATTTTTAAGAAAATGGACGCTAAACCTTCAGATTTCCTAAATACTTTTGAAAAGACTATTAACCAAGTATCCAAGAAATATAAAGTGCCAGAAAGAGTGCTTATGGGATACTTTGAAAAAGAAATGTTATCATTTTAAGGAGTTAGACAATGGCATTTACCACAAGAACATTAAGAGATACAGTTGTCAACGCTCCCGGCGCTGGCGGAAAAGTTACTATCTTAGTTAATATTGATAATGATACAACTACAACCAATGCTATTTTAGATGCAAGTGAATTAGACGGACACGCCAATGGTGCAAAATTACACATTCTGAGAATTTGGTGGGGTTTAGTACAAGGATCTGCTGATGATGATACAGGTCATGCTGCAATTATTGAACAAGGCGATTCAGATATAACATTAATTGACCTTGCTGGAAGTGGCCATTATGATGGTTCTGCTGGCGCGATTGAATCTGCTGCAACAAATACTGGTGCAACCTCTGGTGATATGGAACTATCTTGTCAAGGTACATCAGGTTTTGTATTGATTGAGTTTAGAAAAGATGAAAACTATACTACATAAGGAAACAGAACTATGGCATATACAATGAAGTTAATTTCAGAACATGTCGAGTCTGATACTGACTATCTTATCGAAGAAAAAGAAAACGGCAAGAAAGATTATAAGATAAAAGGTATTTTCATGCAAGCAGACATTAAGAACCGTAATGGTCGTCTGTATCCCATGAACATTCTCAGTAAAGAAGTAAAACGATATAACAAAGAGTATATCGAAGAAAAACGTGCTTTCGGAGAGTTGGGTCATCCAGATGGGCCAACGGTTAATCTTGAGAGAGCATCACACATGATTACTGCACTTTATCCAGACGGTAAAAACTTTATTGGTGAGGCTAAGATTCTTAGCACACCAATGGGTGAGATTGTAAAATCGCTTATGGATGATGGTGCAAAACTAGGTGTTTCATCTAGGGGTATGGGTAGTTTAGACCAGAAAAATGGGGCTAACATCGTGAGAAGTGACTTTTACCTAGCAACAGCAGCAGATATTGTTGCTGACCCATCTGCTCCCAACGCATTTGTTGAGGGTATTATGGAAGGTAAAGAGTGGGTCTGGAACAACGGTTTGATTTTAGAAGCCGATGTTGCCAAGATCAAAGAGGACATTGAAAGGAACCACAGGAAAGGCAACACTGGCGCGGATGCGTTAGCCTTTGCTAAGTTTCTTCAAAAACTTTAGTTTTATAAATAACTGTAACATATTGTAATAGACAAAAAGGAGTTAATCCCCATGGCAAATGAATTAGACAAAACCATTGAGGAATTAGAGGCAGAAGTAATTGGTGAGCTTGAAGAAGCTAATGGCCAAGACGCCCCTATGAAATCAGCGGCTGCTGCCGATAAAATGGATACTGTAGATGGTGAGGTCGAAGATACGGGCGCACCAGTTACTAGTCCATCACAAAAAGATTCTCCTGCTAAAAAGATCGCTAGTAAAGTGAAACAAGTAAGCGGAGATGCTCAACAAAAATCACAAGGTGCTCCAGATAAAATGGATACACCAAATGATGGACAAAAGAAAGTTGCTAAACCACTCGCTGCTGGATTTTCAGCAGAGGGAGAAGAAGTAATATCAGAAATGGACAAAATGGAAGACGAAATGCCTTCAATGAAAACTAAGAAAGATGCTATCAACGCAATGTATGAAAAGATTGCTGAGATGGAAAAGATGCCTGCTGAGAAAGCAAAGCAACTTGCTTCATCCTACTTAAAAGCAGGAATGGGCATGTCATACGGAAAAGAAACAGAAGAAGAAAAAGTCAAAAAGGAATCAGTCGAAAATCGTCTGAAGTCTATTGATGTTTCTGAACATGTTGAAGCCTTAATGACAGGTGAGGGTGACCTTTCTGAAGAATTTAAACGCAAAGCCGCAACAGTTTTTGAGGCTGCTGTTAAATCCAAAGTTCGTTCTGAAGTTGAAAGAATGGAAGACGAATACAAATCTGAACTGGAAGAAAATATTACCACAACTAAAGGTGAGTTAACTGAAAAAGTTGACACTTATCTTAATTATGTTGTTGAAGAATGGATGAAAGAGAACGAGTTGGCTATCGAAAGAGGCTTAAAAGGCGAAATCGCTGAAGACTTTATCTCAGGTTTGAAACAATTGTTTGAAGACCACTACGTTGATGTTCCAGATGAAAAGTACGATGTGCTAGAAGCACAGTCAGAAAAGATTTCTGAATTAGAAGGTAAGATTAATGAGATGATGGAATCCAACATCGAAATTAAATCTGCAAACGCCTCTCTAGTGAAAGAGTCTGTCATGTCAGAGGTTTCCTCAGACTTGGCTGATACCGAAATTGAAAAGTTTAAGTCGCTTATCGAAGATGTTGACTTTGTTAACGAAACATCTTATCGTGAGAAACTTGGTACATTGAAGGAAAGTTATTTTCCTAATGGTGTAACACCTCATGCAGATACAGCTACAGAAACACTTGATGATGTAGACTCTGGCATCGCACAGGACATTGACACAACTCAATCAATGGCATCTTATATGTCGGCAATTGGTCGAACTGTTAAATAGTGCAAAATTAACAATTTTATAAATAGTAGAATACTAAAAGGAGAAACAAAATGTTTCAGACAGAACATCTACAAGAAAAGTGGCAGCCAGTCCTTCAGCACCCTGATCTTCCTGAGATCAAGGATAGCTACAAGCGCGCCGTCACTACAATCATCTTGGAAAACCAAGAAAAAGCTCTAAGAGAAGACAAGAACTTCTTAAACGAAACAGTATCTACCAACTTTGTTGGTGGTAATGCTTCACTAGATACATGGGATCCCATTTTGATCTCTCTAGTAAGACGCTCTATGCCTAATCTTATCGCATACGACATCTGTGGTGTACAACCTATGACAGGCCCCACAGGACTTATCTTTGCAATGCGTGCTCGTTTCGCATCAATGGACGGTGCTGAAGCACTTGCCGATGAAGCATTCCCAGATATATCTAACCAAAACGCTGCCGGTACTATTGGTGGTGGAGACATTGGTGCAACTGAAACCAACCCTGCTACATTGAATGACAGTCCTTCAGCTGGTACTTACACAAGTGCTACTGGTCAGACTACAGTTCAAGGTGAAGCACTTGGTGATTCAGGAACTAATGCTTTCGGTGAAATGGCGTTCTCAATTGAGAAGCACACTGTTACTGCTGTAACTCGTGCCCTTAAAGCTGAGTACACTATGGAACTTGCACAAGACCTTAAAGCAATTCATGGTCTTGACGCAGAAACCGAACTTGCAAATATACTTTCATCTGAAATCCTCGCTGAAATTAACCGAGAAGTTGTTCGTAACATCTATGTATCTGCTGTTAAAGGTGCTCAGGTTAACACAACTACTGCTGGTATTTTCGATTTGGACACCGACTCAAATGGTCGTTGGTCAGTTGAGAAGTTTAAAGGTTTGATGTTTGCAATTGAACGAGATGCTAACGCTATCGGTCAACAAACTCGCCGCGGTAAAGGTAATATGTTACTAGTATCTGCTGATGTTGCTTCTGCACTTCAAATGGCTGGTGTACTTGATTACACTCCTGCATTAAACAACAACTTGAATGTTGATGATACTTCAACTACATTCGCTGGTGTTATGAATGGTCGTTATAAAGTGTATGTTGATCCATACTCTGCTAACGTATCTAGTTCACAGTACTATGTTGTTGGTTATAAAGGTACTTCACCTTATGACGCTGGTATGTTCTACTGCCCATATGTTCCATTACAAATGGTTCGTGCGGTTGGTGAAAATACTTTCCAACCAAAAATCGGCTTCAAAACTCGTTACGGAATGGCTGCAAATCCTTTCTCAACTGGTACTGTCGCTGCTGGTTCAAATGGTGCGATTGCTATATCATCTGCAACCAACAAGTACTACAGAAAAGTAAAAGTTTCAAACTTGATGTAAGACTTGTTTTTAAAGTACTTAAAGAGGAACCTTCGGGTTCCTTTTTTTTGTCTTTTTTTTCTTTATAAATATAAGTATGACAACAGACTCATCACCACTCAATAGACAACCAGACAAGTTAGACTACGCTAGTCCAACCCAGTTTCGGTTTATGATTAACCAACTTCCAAAGGTGCAGTTTTTCACTACGGCCGCAAACATTCCCGGCCTCAGTTTAAGCTCATTAGAGATGCAAACTCCATATAAGGAGATACCTATTGTTGGAGATAGACTCACTTATGAAAGTTTGACCGTTTCGTTTATCGTAGATGAATACCTAGAAAACTATACGGAACTACACAACTGGTTAGTTGGTATTGGATTTCCAGAAAATAGACAACAGTTTACAGACTTTCGTTCTAACAAGTCTAACACATCAGTCGCTGGTGCGGGTGGTAATAATGATATTGGTGTAGTAGGAAAAACTACAGCAGATAAGTCAATGTACTCAGATGCAACCCTTACAATCCTTTCTAACAAAAACAATCCACTTTTGGAAGTGCGATTTTCTGATATGTTTCCTGTATCACTTAGTGGTCTGGATTACAATCAAAATGTAACAGATGTTGAGTATCTTACCGCCTCAATTGAATTTCGTTATAAAATATATGAGATAGTTCCTTTGTAATATGGAGTAAAAATGAACCTTGATGAATTAAAAATGCAAGTACAAAAAGACTTGCAAGTAGATAATGAACACTTAGATACTGAATCACTAAAAAACCAAGAAATCAAAGCAAAATACCTAGACCACAAATCTAGATACGAACTTCTTTTGTTTAAAGCAAAAGGAGATTACAAGCGTTTGTATCGGGAAAAGTGGGAATACTATGGTGGTAAAGCTGATGCAAAAATCTATGCAACTAAACCATTTGACCTTAAAGTTCTCAAAACAGACCTAGCAGTATACATCACATCTGATGAAGATATTATCAATGCAGAAAATAAGGTTGGATACTTAGAAACTGTAGTTGATTATATCAAAGGAGTTATCAAGTCCGTTGATAATCGTGGGTGGGATATTAAGAACGCAATTGAATGGAAGAAATTTGAAGCAGGACTAACATACTGATGATGAACTTTTATGATGGTTTTTTAGAAGAACATGTTGCACAATTAATTGATATGCAGTTAAGAGAAGTATCGTGGAAGTTTGATTATGACTCTGTAAAGAACGGTGTTAATAAACACTGGCATGTCTTTGCTGGACATTGCGAAGGTTCTCTGCGTGATGACATCTGGCCTATCTGGCAACAAATCAAACTAAAGTGGCCAGAACTAGAACTGGAACGCGCTTATCTCAATGCACACACACATGGAATAGAACCACACATTCATCGAGATGACGGAGCTTTAACATTTATATATTATCCTAGACTAGATTGGAAGAATGAGTGGGGTGGTGGAACGGTATTATATGATAATGCGATAAAAGATATTACCTCTCATGTGAATTATAAGGGTAACAGATTAATTAAGTTTCCTGCTTACCTACCACATCAAGCACAACCAGTAAGTAGAGAGTGTTATCAGCTTAGAACTTGTGTTGTATTTAAAACCGTAGTTAGGATTGATGAAAACAAGGGTCGTCCAAGGCGTCCTTCTTTTGGCGTTGAATCGTAATGGACATCACAGGTTACATAAAGTACTATACTAATATAGTTCCGGCAGACCTGTGCGAACGCATTGTTAATAAAAATTTTATATATGAACCATCATCATATTCAACACACGACAGTGGTAAGATTGTAAAAGAAAACAGAGTATCTAGTGAAGATGTTTGGATTCGTAAAGACCACCAGTTCTATCAAGCACTCCATACTTGTTACAACGAATCAATCAAACACTATAGAGAAGATTTTCCAGATTTTAATGTACAACATCTAACAGACTTTCGTATTAGTAAATATACTGTTGGTGGATTTATGTCAGAACACACTGACAACATTCATCACAGTCATGGCCAAAAATGGGGATACCCACAAGTTACTGTGTTGTTGTTTATGAACGATGATTATGAAGGGGGTGAAATTGTGATTGCTAACAAAAGATTTTGGACATCAAAAGGTTCAGCAATTGTGTTTCCGTCTAACTTTATGTTTCCCCACGAAGTTTTACAAGTTACTGAGGGTGAACGATACAGTGTCACTTGTTGGTTAATGTAATGAAAATATCAAAGATAAACGAAGTCTATCTTGAGTGTGATGTTGAGGAAGACTTGGCAAGAGAGCTGTGTAGTTACTTTACCTTTGAAGTGCCGGGCGCCAAGTTTATGCCCAGTTTTAAGAATAGGATTTGGGACGGAAAGATACGATTATTTTCTCCACGCAATGGTAGGATTTATGTTGGACTTTTACCTTATATAAAGGAGTATTGTAAGAAAAACTCAATTGAGTATACCCTTGAAGAAGGTGTAGAAGACGACAAGAATGTTAACATTGAAAATGTAAAAGAATTTGCTGAGTCATTGCGACCAACCTCTAGGGGTAAACCTATTCAGTTTCGTGATTACCAACTAGAAGCAATTCATCACGCAATCAAAACAAATCGTTGTCTTCTTTTATCTCCTACGGCTTCGGGGAAGTCACTGATAATTTACACGCTGGTTAGATATTATCATCTGATGGGATTAAAGATGCTTATTCTGGTTCCGACCACATCTCTTGTTGAACAATTATATTCTGACTTTATTGACTATGGATGGAAGGACGAACACATTCATCGTGTTTATGCTGGACGAGATAAGAATCATAAAACCAAACCTGTTATTATTTCAACTTGGCAATCAATCTACAAACTTCATTCTCCATACTTTGCCCAGTTTGGTTGTATCATTGGAGATGAGGCACATTTATTTAAAGCAAAATCTCTAACAGATATTATGGCTAAGAGTAGAGATGTAAAGTATAGATTTGGTTTAACAGGAACACTTGATGGAACAGAAACACACAGATTAGTTTTAGAGGGTTTGTTTGGTCAAGTTAAGAAAGTTACAACCACAAAAAAATTAATGGACAGTAAGACTCTAGCAGATTTAGAAATAAACTGTGTTGTACTAAAACACACAGAAGAAGAATCCAAAAGAGTTCGTAACTATACTTATGCAGAAGAAATAAATTATATTGTTTCTCACCCAAAACGAAATGCATTTATAGAGAAACTTTGCAAGTCAATATCAGGAAATACTCTGTGTCTTTTTCAACTAGTTGGCAAACATGGAGCTTTGTTATATGGTGAAATTAATAAACTAGATAGAAAGGTTTTCTTTGTTCATGGTGGAACAACTACAGAAGCAAGAGAACAGGTTCGAGAAATTACTGAAAAAGAAACAAATGCTATTATTGTTGCATCTTATGGTACATTTTCTACAGGTGTCAATATTCGTAATATTAATAACATCGTATTCGCTTCTCCATCTAAAAGTAGAGTGCGAGTCTTGCAGTCAATCGGTAGGGGTCTAAGACAACTTGAAGGCAAACAAACAGTTAAACTCTATGATTTATCAGACGATCTTTCTTATAAGTCTAGACCTAATTTTACGCTAAGACACTTTAAAGCAAGATTAAAAATATATAAAGAAGAAGACTTTAAACATAAGATTGATAAAGTGAAGTTGTGATTATCTCAAACGCATAAATAAAAGAAGAAATGAGGGATTGCTTATGATATATCAAGTTGTAAAACTTTCTAATGGTGAAGACATCATATGTACTGTCGTGGAAAATCAAGTCACACAACTTAAAATCTCTGCTCCTTTAAAAATGGAAACTATCAGTAAGGTTACTTCTAGCGGTGCAGCTGAATCATTAGCTTTAGGAAGATGGTTGCAACCATACTCAGACGAAGAAACTTTCCAAATAGAAAAAAGTTCCATTGTAATTATGACTCCTGCGAGTATTGGTCTGTCTAGGTATTATGAATATGTTATTAGAAGTATTCATAGAATGGAATTAGTCAAGCTAGAACCTTCCGAAGAAGAATTAGAAATTATTGAAGAACAAGAGTTCCAACAATCTTATGATGAAGCAGAAGAAGAACTACAAGAATATGATATAAGTATAGCAACAAGACATTAAAGATTATTCTGAAGAACCTACAAGTTCTATTATATCCACTTTCCCCCCCATTGTCAATAGGTAAATAAGGATTTATCGTATTATGTTGAAAGTAAGTATTTACCGATATAATCCTGAAACAGACGAATCGCCTTATATGCAGGATTATGACTTTGATACTCAAGGAAAAGACCTTATGGTTCTTGATGTATTGGGTATGTTAAAGGCTAAAGATTCTTCTATCTCCTATCGTAGATCCTGTCGTGAAGGAGTATGCGGTTCCGATGGTATGAATATAAATGGAAAGAATGGACTTGGTTGTATAACTCCTCTGTCCGAGTGTGTAAAAAACAATAAATTAGTTATTCGTCCATTGCCCGGCCTTCCTGTAATTCGTGACCTTGTTATAGATATGAGTCAGTTCTACGCGCAGTATGAAAAAATACAACCTTATCTCGTCAATGACAATCCTGCACCAGACATAGAAAGATTGCAGTCACCTGAAGATCGAGCAAAACTAGACGGACTTTACGAGTGCATACTTTGCGCTTGTTGTTCAACAAGTTGCCCCTCATTCTGGTGGAATCCAGACAAGTTTATTGGGCCTGCTGGTCTACTACAGGCTTATCGCTTCTTGGCAGATACAAGAGATAATGATACAGAAAATAGATTATCTAACTTACAAGATCCATTTAGTGTATTTCGTTGTCATGGAATTCAAAACTGTGTTGCAGTTTGCCCTAAAGGATTAAATCCAACTCGAGCAATTGGACACATTCGCAACATGTTGTTGAGAAGTGCTACTTAGATATATCATTAAAGTTTTATGTCTAAAATAAGTAAATAAAAAACAATAATTTACTTGACATTAGACCAATTTTAATGTAGAATGGTTACTAAGAATATGAAAAGGAATTTACTATGGCGGCCAAAAAAGTAAAGGGTGCTCACTATGTTGATAATAAGGTCTTTCATCAAGCGATGATTGATTGGAAAGAAGACTGTCGTGAAGCCGAAGAAATGGGTGAACCCAAACCCAGAGTTACAGAATACATAGGTGAGTGTTTTTTAAAGATTGCTAATGGTCTATCTTACAGACCTAACTTTATTAATTATACTTATAGACAAGAAATGATTTCAGATGGTATTGAAAACTGTCTGCAATATCTTCATAATTTTGATCCAGAAAAATCTAAGAATCCATTTTCTTACTTTACGCAAATCATTTACTATGCATTTCTCCGTAGGATTCAAAAAGAAAAAAAACAAACTCATGTAAAACATATGTTAATTCAATCACAAGAATTTGTGCAACATGTTAATAACGAGGGTGATGATACAGTATATGTTGTTGGGGGATTTGATCCACACATAATGGTGCCAGACGAAGCTGTTTATAAACCGAAGAAGAAAGAATCAGTAACAAAACCTAAAGGATTAGAAAATTTTATGGAGGACGATGAGTGAAGGTTGCAATAATCAACGACACACACTTTGGAGCTAGAAATGACAACCAAAATTTTAGTGAATATTTTTTTAAGTTTTATGAAGAACAATTCTTTCCATATCTAAAAGATAATAATATTACACACTGCCTTCACTTAGGCGACATTATGGACAGGCGTAAGTTTGTTTCGTATAGAACCGCAAAGAATTTCAGAGAAAGGTTTATCAAACCATTCTCAGATTTGGGTATCGAGCTTCATATTCTTGTTGGTAATCACGATACTTATTTTAAAAATACTAACGAAGTAAATTCAATAACAGAACTGATTGGTACAAGATACGGTAATGTGCATATCTATCCAGAAGCAAAAGAGATTGTACTTGATGATACACCAATTATGTTAGTGCCTTGGATTAATGCTTCCAATCAAGCTGAAACCATGTCTGCTATGGAAAAATCAAAAGCAGACATCTTAATGGGACATCTTGAAGTTCAAGGTTTTGAAATGCTTAAAGGAGTAAAAAATCAAAATGGATATGATAAGAATTTGTTTAGAAAGTTTGATACTGTTTTTAGTGGTCATTTCCACATCAAATCTGATGATGGTCATATTTTCTATCTCGGCAATCCATATGAAATTTATTGGAATGATTGTGATGATAAAAAAGGATTTCATATATTTGATACACAGACACGAGAACTAGATCGTATTATAAATCCACTGACAATACACAAGAAAATATATTATGACGACACCGATACTGATTATAAAAAACACGACATTTCTCAATACAAACATAATTATGTTAAAGTCATTGTTGTAAATAAAAAAGATTTATATCAGTTTGACCAATTTGTTGATAGATTATTACAAGCAGATTGCCATGAAGTCAAAGTCATAGAAGACTTTTCAGACTTAGATGCAAATACAGTATCCGATGATATTGTTGCAAACACACAAGATACAATGACAATTTTGAATCTGTATATTGATGAGTTAGAAACCTCTTTAGATAAGGGAAGACTCAAAAATCTACAAAGACAACTCTACATGGAAGCCCAAGACCTACAAATATGATTAATTTTAAGTATGTGAGATGGAAGAATTTTTTAAGCACAGGAAACCAATTTACAGAGATACAGTTAGATAGAAATCCTACAACACTCATCATAGGTGAGAATGGTGCTGGGAAATCTACAGTATTAGACGCACTTTGTTTTGGATTATTTGGTAAACCATTTCGTTCTATTAGTAAGAATCAATTGGTTAACTCTATCAATACTGGCACATCAATCGTAGAGGTTGAGTTTTCTATTGGTTCGGTGCAATATAAAGTTATTCGTGGTATTAAACCAAATAAGTTTGAGATTTATCAAAATAACATAATGATGAATCAAGAAGCAAATGCTCGTGATTACCAGAAGATTTTAGAACAACAAATTCTAAAACTAAACTATGGTTCTTTCACACAGGTTGTTATTCTTGGTAGTTCAACATTCATACCCTTTATGCAATTAAAGGCTAGACATCGTAGAGAGGTTGTTGAGGAAATCCTTGACATACAAATCTTCTCTACTATGAATATGATTCTCAAACAAAAACTTAAAACAGTGTTTGATGATATTCGTGATATTGAATATAAGTTCAACTTAGAAACAGAGAAGGTTAGTTTACAGGAAAATCTTATATCTGATCTAAAAGATAATAAAGATAAAATCATTAAACAGAAACAATCTCTGATTGATAGCAACAAAGAAGAAATTAAAAAACGAAAAAAAGAAAGAACTGACTTGACTGCCTTGGACGAGAGATTATTAAAAACAATTTCTGATAAAGCTATCGCTGAAACTAAGCTATCCAAGCTAAAAGAGATTAGAGCTACACTGAATGAGAAACACAAATCACACTCAGAGATGATTGACTTCTTTGAAACAAATGAAGATTGTCCTACTTGTCAACAACACATTGATGAGGTATTTAAGAAAGACATTGTTGTTTCTAAAAAGTCTGACATTGAAGAACTACAAATTGGAATGAGTAAACTCAGAAAAGAACTGACAAGAGCAACTGATAGAACAAATGAAATCAAAGCGATCACTAGTGACATTAGAAACAACTCTATCAAACTTGCAACAATTCAACAATCTATTGTAGAACTAGAAAAGTTCAACACAAAACTACAGACAGAGATTGAACAGTTTACACAGGACGGTGTAGGTCGGTCTGATATTACTAAACTTGAAGAACTGAAAAAGAATGTAGATGAGATTGGTATACACAGAACAAAGTTACGAGAAAATAAAACATACTACGAAGCTTCAAGAAATATGTTAATGGATTCTGGTATCAAGACTAAGATTATCAAACAATATCTGCCAGTTATGAATAACTTAATTAACAAGTATCTCACCTCAATGGAGTTCTATGTTAACTTTACACTAGATGAAAACTTTGAAGAAACAATTAAGTCCCGCCATCGTGATGAGTTTTCTTATGCATCATTTAGTGAAGGTGAGAAAATGAGAATTGACCTTGCACTACTCTTTACATGGAGAGCCATTGCAAAGATGAAAAATTCAACGAATACAAATTTACTTGTCCTAGATGAAATATTTGATAGCTCACTTGATGGTACAGGAACAGATGAGTTTCTAAAAATATTGGGAACTCTGAACAACGAGAATGTCTTTGTTATATCACACAAACAAGATGCACTTGCTGATAAATTCCGAAGCACTATTCGTTTCGCTAAGGAAAATAACTTCAGTCATATAAAGGATTAGATTGTGAAACAAAGTAAAAGATTTTATGAGTTACTGGAAAAGATGAAATTAATGCGAACCATGCTTGACCATGACTCTCTTATTGCATTAGTTCATTATGAAGAATCTCGCGAGAAAGATAAAAAAAATACTCATATAAAGGAATAAATAATGTTACTGATTAACGGAGATTGCATTAAAGAAATGCAGAAACTAATTGATGATGGTGTACAAGTGGATTCAGTTGTTACCGACCCACCATACGAACTTGGATTTCATGTGAAATCGTGAT
>Ga0308019_10000573_pt1 | contig 22996 bp, 13 predicted proteins | sample Neamet284_FD_203135 | JGI IMG/M metagenome (GOLD analysis project Ga0308019, IMG submission 203135) | Marine microbial communities from water near the shore, Antarctic Ocean - #284 | ecosystem: Environmental > Aquatic > Marine > Unclassified | place: Southern Ocean | collected 2014-10-01 | reverse complement strand
ACTGCTGAATGGATTTTTAAGATGACCAAAAATACAAGTGTCGATAGAGCTTCTTCTCTATCGGGGACAACCTGGCAACTAGCTCCTGTGGCAGGTGCCTTAGGGGTAGGTTCTGGCCCAGGAAGTTATGAATGGTGGAGTAGTAGCATAGATGACGTAACGGGTAGGGCATGTATTTTCGATGATGACTATGTTTTTAATGCAGATGGGTCTTTCCAGAATGTTCAAGGTGATCAAACTTGGTTAGAAGGATGGCAAGTAGGTCAAGAGGGTGAATCTTGTGGAACGCCAATTGCACCACATAATGGTTCTAATACTGCAACCTGGAAAGATAATAGAGATGGTACGGTTAGCATTACCGGTTCAGGCGCATTTTTAGGACTTGCAAAAGTTACAAATACGAATGAAACTGGTACGCCAGTAGATAATAAAACTACATACACGTTTGCTTTATCTGCTGATGAAAACAAAATGGATGTAACTATCAATGGTTTTCAAGGTTCTGGAACAACATCTGAATGGATTTTTAAAATGGCTAAAAAAGGCTATGATCTAATTCCACCTGTTGCTGCTACAGAAATAAATGTAAATGCAGGAACTTATGAGAATGGTATTAGTTGGTTAGATGTACCAGAAGAAACCGGTGCAACTTATACGGTCTATGCTAGTCGAAGTGCTATCACAGCCGAGAATCTATCTTCAGCTGATGTTGTTGCTTCAGGTGTCCTAGAAGCATCACAGTCAGCGACACATCCTCTTACGATTGCATTATCTAATAGAGTAGCCGCTTATTATTATGGGGTTGTTTGTACAGATGCAAATGGCAATATAGGGCCTCTAGCTGCGACTACAACGGCAACAAGTAATACAGCAAGAGGTATTCCAACTATTTCTCTTACGCCACCAGCTTCATTTGCTGCTGACGGTGATATGACTGAATGGGAGAGCAGTGGAATTGTGCCGATTCAAATGGGTGTAAATACGAATTCGATGGGTAATCCAAAAGTAATTGGGACTGTTACGGATGATAGTGATGCTTCAATGAAGCTTTATATCGCAGTAGATGATTCGAATCTTTACGTGGCAGCAGATATTACAGATGATGTCTATAATGTTGGTGAAGGCAATTGGTGGGAGCAAGATGCGCTTGAATTATTTATTGGTCTATATGACCAAAGAGGTGCAAAGCATGCATCAGCAAAGCGTGGTGATGAGCCAGATTACAAGTTTGTAATTTTAGGAGATAGTGCTTTTGTTGAGTTTGGTACAACAACTCCATTAAATAATAAAAGTTACTTTAGCCTCTATAATAGTGGTTCGGCTAATTCATCAGATGCAGTTATTGAGTTTAAGATTAATCTAGATTCATTAGCGGCTATTAATGGTGATACTCCTTTCTTAGCAAAAGAAGGAATGAGAGTAGCTTTAGAGCCAACTTGGCATGACAATGATGGTAGTTATGAGGGTAATATTGTATTGTCAAGTATCAATAATGATAATGCATGGCAAACGCCTCAGGTTTGGTCTCATACTTATATTGGTAGATTTGATGGACCAAATTTGTCAACAGAGGATGATCTAGTTGCTACAAGATTTGCACTTAAAGCAAATTATCCAAATCCATTTAATCCAACAACTACGATTGAATATTCAATCGGATTAGCAGGGCCAACTAGATTGATGGTTTATGATGTTATGGGTCGTGAGATAGTTAAACTTGTAGATGAGTATAGACCAATGGGAAGCCATAAGGTGGTTTGGAATGCTTCAAGCATGCCCTCTGGTATTTACTTCTATCGACTTGAAACATCAAGTTTTACTCGAACACAAAAAATGGTATTGATGAAATAAATTAATCAGATTTATCTGATAAAAGCTTATTCTAATATTTATTTTAGAATAAGATAAATACTTCCTTATGGAAGAACGATACACTAGCGACGATGATAATGGGGATAAGAGTTTACTCTTATCCCTATTATTTAAATTCCAAGTCAAAATTAAAGTCCTTTATATGAAATCAATTCTTCGTCTGCTTTTTATAACAATTATGAGCAGTCTTCTAGTTGGGCAAACAACTGGGAAAATTACTGGTACAATTAAAGATGCTGAAACCAATGAACCATTAATTGGTGCAAATATAATAGTTCAGAATACTTACTCTGGAGCAGCGACTGATATCGAAGGAGCTTACTATATTCTCAATTTAAAGCCCGGCATATATACGCTAATTATAGATATGATTGGTTACAAGCAGGTTAAAATGGAGAATGTTAGAGTCTCTGTTAATCGAACTTCAAATATAAATGTGAATTTAGTTACAACTGTTATTGAAGGTGAGATGGTCATTGTTGAAGTGGATGCTGTCACGACGAGAAAGGATCAAACTTCCACGATTAAAAATATATCAACTGATCAGATTAGTAAATTACCAGTTGAGAATATTGGTGCAATAGTTGGAATGCAAGCCGGTGTCGTTGAAGGTCATTTTCGTGGTGGAAGATATAACGAGGTAACCTATCTTATTGATGGTATTCAGGTAGATGAAGTTTTTGGTGGAGGTAATTCAGCTGTGGAGATTGAACCTGAAGTGGTTCAAGACCTTGAAATTATTACAGGTACCTTCAATGCAGAATATGGTAAAGCAATGAGCGGTGTTGTTAATGCAGTAACTAAAGATGGTACTAATAAATTTAAAGGTTCAATTGCCACTGGATGGGGAAATTATTTTACAGGTAATAAAAATATTTTTGTAGGTATAGATGATAGCAAAGTAAATCTAAACCAAGATTATAAGTTTCAGATTAGTGGCCCAATTTTAAAAGATAGAGTTTATTTTTTTATCAATACAAGAATTCAAGAAAATAAGAATCATCTAAATGGGTTGCGTCGGTTTAATGTTACGGATTCAAGTAATTTTTATAGTATTAACCCATTGGACTGGTACTCAGAAAATACGGGTGATTCTGCTTATGTGAGTATGAATGGAAGTAGCAATCAATCAATTCTAGGTAAGCTATCTTTTAATCTTTTTCGCGGTATTCGTTTTTCAACCATGTACTCTTTAAATCAAGATACTTGGAATGGTTATGATCATGGATTTAAATATAATCCTGATGGTATGGGCTCATCACACCGTCGAACAGGCTTTTTTTCATTTCATTGGAATCATTTAATATCACAGAAGTTATTTTATGATATTAAACTATCCTCAATGAAAAACTATGGCGGAAGCTATCTATATGAAAATCCATTAGATTCTAGTTATGTTCATGATCGGTATTTAGAAAGTTATGGACCTGGTTTTTTCATGGGAGGCCAGCAAAAAGATCATAGCGAAAGGACATCTGATGTCTTAGGGGCAAAGTTTGATTTAAATTGGCAGCTAAATAAAAAGCATAATATTAAAGCTGGATTTCAGTACTCAAATTATAAGATAGATAATGAGTGGCATCAAATTCGAAATGAGTATTTTGGGACCCCCGATGAAAATTTAATTTATAAACCTAAGATTTTCTCAGATTCTACACTTTATGCTGATGTCTATGTTGTAAAACCAATTGAAATGGCTGCCTATTTTCAAGATAAGATGGAATTTGATGATATGGTGATTAATTTTGGTTTAAGATATGATTTATTTGACCCTAAGTCTATGTTGCCTTCAGATCGTAGAAATCCAAGTAATCAATTAGCGCTACCAGATTCAATGATGTCGACTTATCCAACGGCAAAAGCTCAAGTTCAAATTAGTCCACGTTTTGGTTTAGCCTATCAGGTTGGTGATGCAGCGGTACTACATTTTAGTTATGGTCATTTTTTCCAAATGCCACCCATGTATTCACTTTATCAAAATCATTCATTCTTAGTTGCGCCAAGTGATTATTCTACTATTATGGGGAATTCAGAATTGAAGGCAGAGAAAACAATTACTTATGAAGTTGGATTATGGCAAGAATTAGCGCAAGGTATGGGTCTAGAAGTATCATTGTTTTATCGTGATATTTATAACCTGCTTAGTACAAGAATAATTAGCACTTATAATCAAATTGAATATGGACTTTATAGCAATAAGGATTATGGAAATGCTCGTGGTCTCGAGGTTAAGTTTGATTTTAACTCAGGGCCAATTTCATCATGGATTAATTATACCTTACAGTATACACGAGGTAATGCAGATAATCCCACTCAAACATTCTCAAGATCCGGTGCTAGTATGGATCCTGTGAATCGATTTATTCCCATGAGTTGGGATCAAAGACATACTTTTAATGCAACTTTTGCTTATAATAAACCTATTTATGGTATGTCCTTAACTGGATATTATAATTCAGGTTCTCCCTATACCTTTTCACCGATTGAAGAAAGTACATTATCACGCGTAAACCTTTATCCTAATAATGATTATCGCCCGACTAAGTACCATGCAGACTTGATGGCATATTATAATTTGCAATTAACGGATAAATACAAAGTTAATTTTAGATTAGCAGTTTATAATTTATTTGATCGACTAAATGAAAATTCCGTTGATAGTAGAACAGGCCGAGCTTATACTGGAATTATAAAAGATACTGACCGTGCAGGGCATCGGAGTGATTTTAATGATTATGAAGATCGGATTAAGAACCCTTCAATGTTTGGAGCTCCTAGGATGATTAAACTTTCTACAGGAATTAATTTTTAATGAAACGATTTTTAAGTTTACTATTTTTACTGAGTTTAGCTTTTACCCAAGGTAAAAAATATGCCGGCCCAGATGATTCTGCTGGAGATATAGCAGCAGAGAGAGAAGGCTATATGACAGGTAATCGAATCTTACTTTATTTCAGAAATAACACGGAACTTTCAGATTGGCCTAAAAGCAATGTTTCAAGATGGCCAAATAATTTAGATGGTGTAAAAATGGTGGATGGTATTGGCCTTTTAGTTGGTGCTAAAGTTTATATCAAAGATGATCCGGATACTCAAATTGATTCAACTGTTGTCTCTGATCCTAATCAAATTAAAAATGGTGAGGGATTACATAGCTTATATTTTTTACAAACAAGCTATCGTGAAGAAATGGATCTTAATCCTTCAGGTACTTTTGAATATGGTTTTTATCCAGTTTTTGGATATTTTAATGAAACCAGTGAATACCCTGCTATGAGTAATCGTCCTAGTTCATGGCCACTAAATGGATGGCCTGAGTCAGGATCAAGTACGAAATGGCCTGGAGAATGGAATGGTCGTTTTGGAAGAGGTGTGACATATGCAGATCTAGAAACATATTTTGTTGCTAATGACGCTCAAGATCAAGAATACTTAGAGTTACCAGATAGGGTACGATATTACCCGCGTGGAAATAAAAAAATTGGTGAAATGCGTGATAATGTTACAATTGGAAAAGATAATCCATGGGGTGGTTTAGGTCTTCGCGTTGAAGCTAGAGGTTTCCAATGGAATAACCCTCAAGCTCGTGATGCTATTTTTTGGGAATATAATATTTCAAATATTTCTAATTATGATCTAACGGAAGTTGCTTTTGGTTATTGGGTAGATAATGCGATTGGGGATGATGGTAGTGATGAATTGGCTTATTTTAATACAGACCTTGACATGTCATACTCTTGGGATATTAATGGAATTGGTCTTGGTGGTTTGCCAACGGGAACAATGGGCTTTGCATATCTTGAAAGCCCAGGTATTGCTTATGATAATTTAGATAATGATGAAGATGGGCTTTTAGATGAGAAGCGTGATAATATCGCAATCTCTAAAGTGGGACCAACGGATGGTATTTATGATGTTAATAAATTTTTATCATTTTATAAAATGGATCAATCTGATTTAAGAGAGCATTGGGATGCTGATGAAGATCAAGACTGGGAAGACGGTGAAGATTTAGATAATGATGGTCTATATAGTTCTGCTGAAAATCCTGGCGATGATATAGGAATAGATGGCGTTGGTCCAGGCGAAATTAATTGGAAAGGGCCAGATATTGATGGAACTGAAGGTAATCATAAACCGGATTATATTGAAGGGGTAGGAGCTGAACCAAACTTTGCAATCACAGATGTTTCAGAGTCTGACATGATTGGTTTAACAGCCTTTCGTCTCTTCCCTGTTCCGAGCCATGCACAATCAAATTCAACTTTATGGTTTAAAAATGATAAAGCTATGTGGGAGTTGATTGGAGAAAATATTTTAGAAGAATACATTGCTAATATATCAAATTTAATAGAAGTTTTTGCATCAGGTCCATTTCCTTTATACAAAGGTCGAACCGAAAGAATCTCTATGTCAGAACTACATTCATTTGATCCTTTAGAAGGTTTGAACTCCTCCACGCATATTGCTCCAGCATTGTATGAACTAAAAAAGATTGTACAAGTGATTTATGAAAAAGATTACCGATTTGCTCAGCCACCTAAAATGCCAACATTAACGGCAACTCCAGCGGATGGAAAAGTAATTTTAACATGGGATAACATTTCAGATACAAAAACAAGAGATCCATTTTTAGGTAATATAAATGATTTTGAAGGTTATAAAGTTTTCCGTGCTAGTGATAAATATTTTTCTGACTCTGAAGTCATAACGGATGGATATGGAACCGCAATGTTTAAGAAGCCTATTTTTCAATGTGATTTAAAAGATGATAAATTTGGGTTTACAGACTTTGGCTTAGTAAATGGGGTTGGTTATAATTTAGGATCTGACACAGGAATCTCACATGTTTTCATTGATAATAATGTTATGAATGGACGGACTTATTATTATGGACTAGTAGCTTACGATTATGGTGCACCAAATATTGGCCCGGGGATTTCTCCTTCGGAGAACAATGTTATTGTTGAATTGAACGAAGCGGAAGAAGTTAGATCAATTGGTAAGAATGTAGCGATTGTAACACCTTTTAAAAATGCAGCAGGTTATAGAGAACCTGATATTATCATAAATGAAACGACTATTAATGGAGGAGGTAAAGTTGAACCAATAGTTCTTGCAAGGTCTAGTCTTAAAAAAAATCATCAGTACAAAGTAAACTTTGGTATTGATACCGTTTCAAATTTATCTAAATATGATTATGGATTAATCTATACAACCAATTCTATTACGGTTACAGATTTGAATGAAAATAAGATTGTATATCAAGATACACCTTCAAAGTTTACGGGCAGTAATTTGATTAACGTTGACTCTCTTGGTTATTGGACACTAAATACTAAAGCCCCATTTACTACAGATGCTTTTGATGGTATTCAGTTAAATATTGACTTACCCTATGAAAAAGGAACGTATGACTATGCAGGTTCAGGTTGGGTTAGTGGTAGTGGTATTATGCGTGTTATACCCACTATTAGCGAATCATCTTATATGCCATGGGATTATGATATTATTTTTAGTAGTAATGCTAGTATTTATAAAACAACAACTACTTCAAAATTAGGTTTCAAAGATGCTTTAGATTCAAGAATCCCTTCAAATGAGATTTTATTAGGACAAAGTTTTGCTTTCTATGTTAAAAATGAAACGCTGTTAAAACCGGATGGTAGTCATGTTTTAATGGATATGGTTGTACACGATATAAATAAGAATGGTATTTTTGATAAGTATGAAGATAAAGTTTTAGTCGGTGGAATGAGTAATAATGGAAGATGGGCAGGCACAGTTTTTGTTCTAGATTTTAATTTAGCTTCTTCTGCTAGCTATCCAAAGAGTGATGATATTTTTAGGGTAAAATTCTCAAGACCATTTTGGAAAGATTCTCATTTAAGATTTACTATCAATACTTATGATGGTGTTAATACTGATTCTCTTAAAAAAACAATGGCTGATATAAGAGTGGTTCCAAACCCCTATGTTGCAACAAATGTAATGGAGGAGGCTGTTTCAAATCAGTTTCTTAATCAACGTCGACGGTTAATGTTTACAAATGTTCCAGCTCAGGCTACTCTTAAAATATTTACAATAAGTGGAGTTCTAATACGTGAAATTAAAATTGATAATTCTCCTGAAAGAGGAATTGTACATTGGGACATGCTTACACGAGAAGGTTTAGAAATAGCAGCAGGGATGTATTTATATCATATAGAAGCCGAAACAGGTGATCAGAAAATTGGAAAATTTGCGGTGATAAAATGAGACGTTTTCAAATTGTTTTTATTTTATTATTTAATATTTTATATGGTCAAAATATATATAGATACGGTTCAACGGCTGTTAATTTTCTAGAAATTGGAGTGGGAAGTGCGAATGCTGCAATGGGTGATGCGGGCGTAACTTTTTCTGATGGACCAGCTTCTGTTTATTGGAACCCTGCTTCGCTTGCTTTCATAGAGCGTAATGAAAATACATTTATGCTTCAGCCTTGGATCTTAGACATTAATATGATGTTTATTGGTTCAACTATTCATGTAAAACGTTTGGGTACTTTCGCCTTCAGTCTGACTCATATGGGTTATGGAAATATGGAAGTGACTACGATGGCCCAGCAAGAAGGGACTGGTGAATTATTTTCAGCAAATGAGTTTAGTGCAGCATTGACATACTCTCGAAAGATAGTTCAGTGGTTTTCTTTTGGAGCTTCCTTAAAAGCAATTAATTCAAAAATATGGCATTCATCGGCAAAAGCTTTTGCCTTAGATCTTGGTGCAATTGTTAATACTCAATTTTTATCCCCAACGGGAAGTAAAGAGGATGGACTCAGAATTGGGATGAGCATTTCAAATTATGGTACTCGATTAAAATATGATGGTATTGATTTATTAAACCCAATAGATATTGCACCCTATGAGGATGGAAATTATGCTGATGTACCTGGACAGTTCAGACCAAATCAATGGGAGTTACCCTTATTATTCAGAATTGGTATTGGTTTAAAACCTGTATATACTGAATTACATAGATTAACAATTGCAGTTGATGCTATTCACCCTAACAATAATGCGGAATATATTAATATTGGCGGTCAATATGAATTAAGGATGGCAGGCAAGGGAAGTTTATATATTAGATCAGGATATAAATCTTTATACATGCCAGATTCTCAGTTTGGTATGACTTATGGGGGTGGGCTAAAAATGAACTTAATTGGAAATCAAACCATTCAGGTAGATTATGCTCACCGTTCAATGGGTATTTTCGGAGGTTTAAATTCTTATACTATCAGTATTGGTTTTTAATAAATTTACGGGTGCTCTACCGTTGTTTAATAATCTCAGTTCTAATAATTAATGGGTGTGAGTCCAATAATTCATTAGATAGTGAACTTCAAGTTTTGGTCAGAGTTGGAGATAAGTTAATAACTAGCCAAGATTATTTAAATCGTGCTGAATACACCCTTCGTCCAGACTTTTGTCGTGGGAATAATTACATTCATAAAAAAATTATTTTAAATAACCTTATTGCTGAAAAATTATTAGCAATAGAGACCGAAACTCTAACTGAAGAGTTAAGTTCTAATGAATTAAGGTCTTTTTTAAAAGGTCGCAAAGAACAGGCGATGCGTCAATTACTTTATTTTGAAAAAGGTTATAAAAAAGTTGAGATTAAAAAAGAAGAAATAAATCATTTTTTTAAAATGGCTGGTCGTACATATCATGTGAATTATTTTGCATTTCCAGGTGGTGAATTTTCTGAAATAGTGAAAAAAGCAGTTGATGGTGGTATAAGCATTCAAGAGATATATCAAGCTAATTTTGAAGGTGATATACCATCTAGAGATGTGAATTGGGTTGATGATAATGATAGTTTTATTAGTAATGCATTATTTCTTGAAGATGTAAAAAAAAATCAGGTTATAGGACCTTATTATTTAGATGATGGATCAGGGTTTTTATTGAAAATTAATGGATGGACTGACCGTTTAGATTTGTCAGACAAAAGTAATATTGAAAGAAGAGATCAAGTTGTTAATATATTGAAAGAAAGAAGAGGGAAAGCTATTTATTCCTCCTTTATTAAAGATGTTATGAAAGGGGTAAAAATTGATTTAAATGAAAAAGTTTTTATTCCTTATTCAAATGCAATTAGAGATCAATACTTTCGTTCTAAAGAAGAAAAAGAAGATGCAATATCAAATGCATTATTTGGCAGCGAGGAATTCCTGTCTTTAAATGATATTAAGCCTTTAGATAAAAAATATCAGGATTTAGAACTTTTTTCTATAAATGAAGAAAATTGGAGTGTAATGGATTTTGAAAAAAAACTAGCTTCACATCCTCTTGTTTTTAGAAAAAAGAAAATGAATAAAAATGAATTTTTAAATCAATTTAAATTATCAATCGTGGACTTTATTCAAGATTATTACTTAACTAAGAAAGCATATGAATTAGATTTGGATAATAAAGAGACTATTCGCTTAAATGAATCTCTGTGGACAGATAGTTTTGCGGCATATCAGTCGGCTAAGGTCTGGATGAAATCTCAAAAAGATAGTAGTGAGCAATATATAGTTATGAAGCCATTCATTGATGCTCTGCAGAAAAAATATAGTTCTAAAATTTCAATTAATATGGACTTATTTGAATCGATTACTTTATCAAGTGTAGATATGTTTGTGACGCAAGGAAACGTACCTTATCCTGTAGTTGTACCTAGCTTTCCCATTTTTACTAATGATAGTTATTTGGATTATGGGTCAAAAATTGAATAATCATTTTTCAATATTCATCCTATTATCAATTTTAGGTTGTAGTAATCAAGATAGTCAACTTGATGAAGTTGATCTAATAGAGTCAGACCCTTGGCTTAAAAAAGGCTGGGATATTACTTGGCATGATGAATTTGAGGGCGAACTCTTAGATTTAGATAAATGGTCGCATGAAGTTGGTGGGCATGGCTTTGGGAATAATGAACTTCAATATTATACGAATGACACAACCAACTCTTTTGTTAGTAATGGAATGTTAACCATTCGAGCTCAATTCGAGCCTGCAGGTGTTGGTTCTTCTAATAATTTGAGAAATTTCTCATCAGCTAGGTTGCGTACGGTTGGAAAAGGTGATTGGCGATATGGCCGTATAGATGTAAGAGCTAAGATAGCTTTAGGGCAAGGTATTTGGCCAGCGATCTGGATGTTACCAAGCGATTGGAAATATGGAGGCTGGCCTAAAAGTGGTGAAATTGATATTATGGAGCATGTCGGTTTTGATGAAGGACGAATTCATGGTTCTGTACATACAGAGTCTTATAATCATATGATTAATACACAGCGTTCTAATTCGAAGCTAATATCTGAGGTGAAAGAGTCATTTCATATTTACTCTATAGAATGGAATATAGATAAAATCAATTTTTTTATTGATGATATTCAACATTTTTCATTTGAGAATGATAATAAAAATAATTATAAAACATGGCCTTTTAATGAGAAATTTCACTTACTTATTAATGTTGCGGTTGGGGGTAATTGGCCTGGTTCACCAGACAACACGACTATTTTTCCATCAGAGATGAAAGTGGATTATGTTCGAGTTTATAAACAGCAAGAAAAGTAAGCCCTCATTATTTATATTTCCATTACTCTTTAATGTTCTTTTCGGGCAAGGTTTTCTTCACACTTCTAATACTAATATTCTAGATGGGAATGGTGACAAATTAATTTTAAAGGGTGTTGCTCTTGGTGGGTGGTTAGTACCGGAAGGTTATATGTTTCAAATCCCTGGTTCAGGTTCTCCAACTACTATCAGAAAAAAGATAGTGAACCTTGTAGGTGAAGATTCTGCAAATGAATTTTATCAGAAATTTGAACAAAACTATATCCAAGAAGAAGATATAAAAGCCATTGCCAATTGGGGTTTTAATTCAGTTCGCTTACCATTACATTACAAATTTTTCAGTCCATCGATTGGAGAGTATGTAGAAAAAGGATTTGTAATAATTGATAGTGTTGTTACATGGAGTAAAAGAAATAATCTTTATGTAATTCTAGATATGCATGCTGCACCTGGTGGACAAAGCCCCGGCGAGATTGCCGATGCTAATGGTATTGCAGAACTGTGGACTAAAAAAGAGAATCAAGATCACTTAGTTGAGATATGGGGTGAAATTGCAAAGAGATATAGTAATGAGCTAACTATTGGCGGATATGATCTTATTAATGAGCCAGTTCTTCCAAATAATATGGGAAATAAAGAGAATAGATCTTTGCATGTTAAAATGCGGAACCGTATAAGGCAATATGATAAAAATCATATTATATTTGTCAATGGAAATTATTATTCAACCACGTTTAGTGGACTTTCACCTGCGTTTGATAAAAATATGGTTTGGTCTTTCCATAAGTATTGGAATGATGTCACTATAGGAACTATTCAATACCTCATTAATTTTGGGATTCAAACTAATAGGCCTCTTTGGCTAGGAGAATTTGGTGAAAACTCCAATGAGTGGTGGTCTAGAGTAATTAATCTAGTTGAAAGTAGAGGCATTGGGTGGAATTGGTGGACGTATAAGAAATATGATACTATTACAACGATTGCATCTGTTCCCATTACAGACAACTATAAAGCTATTTTAGATTATTGGGGAGGAAAAAGCTCTAAACCTTCACCGCAAGTTTCTTATAATGGTTTAATGGAGATGGCAGAAGGGTTATTGTTTAAAAATTGTGAGATAAGAAGAGATGTAATTGCTTCACTTATAGATAAGCGTTACCTATCTGAGAGTATACCTTTTAAAAATAATATTATTCCAGGTATGATTGCTTTTGCTGATTATGATATCGGCGGACTGGGTATCTCTTATATGGATTATGTTTATATGAGAACAGGCGTTGGAGATCAAACTAGTGGTGGAAATACAGGTTGGAGTTATCGTAATGATGGAGTAGATATTGAAAAGTCTACTGATACTACTTTAATTTCATATAACGTAGGCTGGACTGAACCAGGCGAATTTTTAAATTATACGATTGAAGTAATCAAAGAAGGAAAATATATTTTTACGATTAGAAGTGCTTCAGAAACAAATTCTAGCTCTGTAACTATATTTTTAGGTCAAGAAAAAATCATTGATGCTCTAGATTTACCTAATACTAAAGGTAGTCAAATTTGGAAAGATACTATTTTAGGAGAAGCTCTATTACCAAAAGGGAAAAACTTGTTAAGTGTAAGAATTAATAGGTCCGGAGCAAATTTGAAACTTTTGAATATTCAATCGAAAGAAGCGATTGGTGGTCTTCGAATTTTTGAACATAAATTATATCCTAATCCAATGTCAGATAAAATTAAAATAGAATTCACTTCAGTAGTTAAAACTGATGTTAATATTTCTATATATAATATTAATGGTCAGAAAGTTTGGGGTAAAACTGATAAATCTTTTGCCGGCTCTAATCATATTATCTGGAATGGTAAAAATATGAATGAAAGTTTTCTTGCTAGTGGAATTTATTTTATATCTTTAGATGATGGTCACAAAATAATTAAAGAAAAAGTTACTTTAATTAGATAAAAATATTTTTACTTTAATTATAAAGAAGGAATATTAGAGTCCATCCAAGTTAACCTTTGCGTTAACCAGGTTTTTAAGTAACTGACTTCAGATTCATATGTTGTTCCTACATATGAATTTGGCCAGATCCATTGACCTAAAATAGGCCATCGCTCATAATTCCTTTTAATTGCACCAGAAGTCTCTAAATCTGAAATAAGTAAATCAATTTTACCAAAGATTTCTTTATCGGATAATTGATTAGTTCTTAACTCAAGCCAACGAGATTTGATTTTATCTGCAAAGTAAGGGTCTTCTAAAAGTTTTTCCCACCAAAAAGGAACTAACCAAAAATCGTCAGGACAATAGTCATTGTATTTATAGATCCAATTATTAACAGCATCACCTTTGCAGTAATTAACATTACCAAAAGCAATATTGTAATCCCAAATAGGTCCCATTTTTAATTTGCCACCTCTATCCTTGTGCATATAGGTACTTAACCTATATGCATCTGGATTATGACTGAGCTCATTTAAGAGAAAATAATCTACAAAACTTTGGATATCAATAAATTGTCTATATCCAGTTACAGGGTCTAAAAAATTATTTGAAATGAGTACATTCTCAAAACTATGTATATATGATTGAATATAATTTTTCTGGCCTACTGAGATACTCTCTGGACTTGGGACATCATATAAAAAGTAGATTTTTTTATCTTTATCTTTTTCACCATTTGTATCATAATTAGAGTAAAATGATATTTTATCATTATAATCGCCATGATTAGAGCTCTCACCTGTGGTTTTATCAATTTTAATAATATATCCACCGCTAATAAGTTTGGGCTCATTATCATTTACGTCTAGTTTTTTTATATTAACTCGATTTTTATCTCTTTTTATTTTCTCCATTAATAAATATGTACCCAGAAAATCTCCATTAAGTTTCATTTCAAAAAAACGAGTTCGAGTAGCATATTGTCCAATTCTGTTTGAAAGATCATAGATAAGGGCATTTCGAATTAAACTTTTATCACTGTATGGTCCTTGAAATATCCAGTCTTCTTCTGGAGGTAGTCCAGCTAAAGCAATATCAATATCATTTCCATCTTTATCCCAAGTCTCAACGCCATAAGATTTTTTATCAAAAAATATTTGAGAAGTTGAGCCTCTCAATTCAATTCCAATATATCCATTATAAAGAGTATCACTACTATCTATAATCATTAAGGTAGCAGGAACCTTAGGTTCATCTATTATTTCTTGCCCCTTGGTATCAACAATAAATTGGAGTGTTGAAAGATTGAGTTCCGGATCTTCTTCAATGGGCTCGTTTAGAGTAGTTTTATTACATGATAATATTAAAAATAGGATAAAAATTAAGAGAGGCAGTTTTCTATTAAATATATTTATGAGAATTAAATATAAATTCAATTTATTACATCTTTTAAAATTAATTTAAATTCACAAAGGATTGCTCCTGTAATGCCCCATACTTTATGACCTGTAAAATCGAAATAAGGTACCTTAGCTTCATATCCTCTAAGTAGCCATTTTTCTGTTTTTAACAGTCGGTCATCTATTAGGTCAGATAGTGAGGCTGTAAATAATTCATGAACTTCCTCAAGTTGTTTTTTTGTTTCTGGTCGTTCATTGCACCATCCAATGAAAGGATGAACAATAAAGCCTGAAATAGGTGTGAAAAATGGTGTTAGTTTGCCGATGATTTTAACTTGATTTGAATCTACGCCTATTTCTTCTTCTGTCTCTCGTAAGGCTGTCTGATAAATTTCCTCATTTTTTTCACAGGTTCCTCCAGGCAACGAAACTTGACCTTTGTGATGTTCAACGGTATCTGTTCTTTTTGTTAAGAAAAAATGAATATCATCCTCTTCTGGAAATAGTAGAATTAATACAGATGCTTTTTTAGGATTTTCAGTTGCATTAGAGAAACTAAATTTTATTTTACTTTCTACTTTAGTTATTAAATGAGCTGATGTTCCCGGCAAGGGTTTTTTCAGCCTTTCTTGAATTGAACCAACTATTGTATTTATTGATGAAAACATAGGTGCAAAAGTTATTTCTTTTTTAATAAATCTACTTCAGGTTTATCTTAGGAGGTGAAGTATAAACATATCATTTGGGACTGGAACGGAACACTAATAGATGATCGCATTTTTTGTATTGGAATCATGAACAAAGTACTGAGTAAAAGAGGAATGGATTTGATGACAGAATCATGGTTTTTAGACAACTTTTGTTTTCCGGTTAAAGACTATTATATAAAACTTGGCTTTGATTTTGATAAAGAATCATTTGAAATAACAGGTAGTGAATTTATTAATGAATATATGGAACGTTTAGATGAGATAGCTCTTCATACAGATGCGATTGAAACACTTAGGAATGTGCAGCGCTTGGGTCTTACTCAGTCGCTTCTTTCTGCTTCTAGTCAAATAATATTAGATGATTCATTAAAGTATCATGGAATAAATTCATTTTTTATAAAGATTTTGGGTCAAGATAACCATTATGCCTATGGTAAAGAACAGACGGGAAAAGAGTGGGTTAAGCAATTAAATTTTAATTCTAATGAAATAATATTAATCGGAGATACTTTACATGATAAGGAGGTCGCAGATATTATTGGTGCAGATTGTGCCTTGGTTTCTATTGGTCATGTAAGTAAAGAGAGGTTAGAAAGTACTGGGGCGCCTGTTTTTAATAATTTGACAGAGAGCCTGAATTGGATTTTAAACACTTCATCTAATTAAGTTATTGTGAGGAAAGCGATTAATTACTTTTATTAAAAGGGTTCTAAATTACATTCTTTTTCAATTTGGAGTTGTGACAAATGCCACACATTTTAGAAAACTATAATTTCATATTGTTGTTTTAAATTCTAAAATAAATTTTTTCAAAGTTTCATAACAATTCACTAAGCTTTGCTTGCTAACCCATTCATCTATGGCGTGAGCACCATGTCCAGCAGGTCCGAAAAGGATTGAAGGGATTCCAGCTTTTGAAGCTAAAGCAGAATCAGCCCAATATGACATTCCATTATATTCTTTTGTTCCAGCGGCTTTTTGAAACTCTTCAATAATTAGATTATTTTTTGCTTCATTGGGTGGGCGACTATAAAGTTCTTTGCCAGTTACTTTATGCTTTCCTGGAGCTTTAAGGACAGCATTAATGACTCTTTCTAGTTCATTATCTAATTTTTTTTGAGATTCGCCAGGGAGTGTTCTTCGTTCCCAATTTAAAGTTGATTTTGCGGCAATAACACTTTGGGCTGTTCCGCCTGATATCATTCCTGGATGGAGTGTCGCATATCCTAAGTATGGGTCGGGTTCTTCTCTTGAAAGGTCCTTATTGATTTGTGATAATTCTGCGAGGGCATTTTCGATTGGAAATATTGCATTTATACCTTCTTCAGGTCTACTACCATGAGAAGCTAAACCTTCTATTATTAGTTCGTACCAAGTATATCCTTTATGGCAGATACCAATTGCTTCTTCTGTTGGTTCCATAAAAACACCAAGGAAAGGTTTGTTTTCTAGATAAGGCAAATAGTTTTTAACTAAATGCTCCATTCCTATGCTCAGATCTTCTTCATCAGCTACGAAAGTAAAAGCTAAAGAGATTGGGCATTCATTTTTTGAAAAAAAAGTGGCCAATTGCATTTGAATAGCACATCCAGCGAGCATGTCATATGCCCCTCTTCCATATAATCGATCGCCTTGAATCTTTAATTTAAATGGGTTGTGCATTCCTTCAATCCCAACGGTATCTATATGTCCATTTAAAAGTAGAATATTTTCTGGGTTATTACCTTCAATAAGAGCGGTTGTATTGCATCTATCCTCAATAATGGTATGGATTTGGGTCTCGATATTAAGTTGTGCAAAATGATTATGAATAAACTGTGCAATTTCCATTTCACCTTGCCCTTGGGTGGAAAGACCTGGGTTTACTGAATTAATAGCGACTAGATCTTTAAGGTTTTGAATTAGTTGTTCTTCCATAATTTATCTCCTGTTAGGATGTAAAATAGGAGAAATCAAAAACAGATGCAACCGCATCAGTAACTTTGTATATTTTATATAATTTTTAGGAAAATAAAGCTATGAAAAACCTTTTTTGTTTAATCATTTTATTATTTATTGGATGTCAAACAAAAGATATCACAAAACAAGATATTATATCTGCTGAGAAAATAGCGGGTCTTGCGTTCTCAGCTTCAGAAAGAGATTCGTTGCTAAAGACTTTGACTGAAAGAGAGAAGCAATATAGCTCTCTTCGAAATATTGAATTATCAAATCAAACATCTTTCCCTCTTTTTTATGATCCGTTACCAATTGGAATGAATCCTCCTCGTGGTCGTGATCAATTTAAATTTAATGAGGTAAAAACTAGTCGTCCAGAGAATTTAGAGGCGTGTGCATTTATGACAGTGCCTGAATTAGCATATTTAATTCGGACAAGATTAGTTTCATCAGAAGAACTTACTAGAATGTATATTAAACGTCTCAAACTATATCAGGATGAGCTTCAATGTGTTGTAACTATTACGGAAGATTTAGCAATTCAACAGGCAAAAAAAGCTGATATAGAAATATCTCGAGGCAAATATAAAGGTCTCCTTCATGGAATTCCGTGGGGCGCAAAAGATCTTCTATCTGTTCCTGGTTATAAGACAACATGGGGTGCCACGCCCTATAAAGATCAAAGGATTGAATATAAAGGTACAGTAGTTAAAAAATTAGAAGAGGCAGGTGCTGTTCTGATTGCCAAACTAACGCTCGGAGCTTTGGCTTGGGGTGATGTTTGGTTTGGTGGAAAAACAAGAAATCCATGGGATATTGATCAAGGCGCTAGTGGGTCTTCGGCGGGACCTGGTTCAGCAACATCTGCTGGTTTAGTTGGTTTTTCCATTGGTTCTGAAACATGGGGATCAATTGTGTCACCGGCAAATCGGAATGGAGTAACTGGATTAAGACCGTCTTTTGGGACAGTAAGTCGTTCAGGTGCGATGGCTTTAAGTTGGACAATGGATAAACTTGGGCCAATGACAAGAAGTGTTGCCGGTGCTGCTATAGTTTTTGAAACAATTCGTGGATCAGACAATTTAGATAGAACAGTTAGAGATATTCCTTTTATTTATCCATCTAAAAGAGGATTGAAAAACTTAAGAATAGGATATGTTGCTTCAGCCTTTGCTGATTCATTGGTAACAAAAAATAACAAAGAATCATTAAAAGTTCTTGAAGGTTTGGGTTTAAATCTGATTCCTATTGAGTTACCAGAATTTCCGACGGAAGCTCTTTCTTTCGTTCTTCAAGCAGAAGCCGCAGCCGCCTTTGATGATTTAACAAGGTCTAATAAGGACGATGAAATGGTTAGGCAAGTGCAAAGTGCCTGGCCGAATGTATTTCGTGAAGCACGTTTTATTCCAGCCGTAGAATATATTAATGCTAATCGAGCTCGTACTTTACTTAATCAAAAAATGTCTGATCTTATGAAAAAAATAGATGTTTATGTAACGCCATCTTTTTTTGAAGATAATTTGTTACGAACAAATCTTACCGGTCAGCCTTGCGTTGTATTGCCGAATGGTTTTAATGAGAAAGGTCGCCCCACAAGTATTAGTTTTATTGGTGCATTATATGGTGATGGAAAGGTTCTCGCCGTTGCAAAAGCTTATCAAGAAGCAACGTCATGGCATAAAAAATATCCTCCAAATTTTAAATAGCGTAATATAAATACGCTCAGAACGCTCAATTATTATTGCTATAGTAATAGTTTTTAGTTAAATTTGCTGGCTATTTAACTTTATTCATTTATAAGTGTCTAATTGATTGATTGGATGACTAGTCAAAAAAGGAGATAATCTTGAAAAGATTTTTATTAATTACGTTATTAATTATTACAACATTTGCTTTGGGACAGCGAGGTGGTATGCGAGGTGGTATGTCAGGGCAAAAAATTGATCCAAAGAATGTTCCTAAAATTGGTGTGGTCTATGGAACAGTTGTCGACTCTACCTCTGGTGCTCCAATAGCATATGCTTCAGTTTCTATTATCAATAATAGAAGTAATACTATAATGACAGGGGGAATCACAACCGAAGATGGCGAATTTAATATTAAAGAAATTCCATTAGGTAAACACAAGATCGTTATTGAGTACATTGGTTATAAAAAGCAAGAAATAGGTCCATTTACATTTATGCCTTTTGGGGATAATCAAACAGAGTACAACCTTGAAACTATTTCATTATCTCAAACTACATTACAAATGGCTGGTGTAGAGGTTGAAGGAGAGCGGCCCTTATTTGTTCAAACAGCAGAAAAACGAATTTTTAATGTAGAAAAAAATTCTTTATCAACAGGCGGGAATGCAATCGATGCACTTCGACAAGTTCCAGGCATTGAGGTTGACCCTGATGATAATGTAAGTCTAAGAGGAAGCTCTAAAGTAAATCTTATGATTGATGGAAAACCTTCAAGTATAGCTGGTGGAGATATTAAGTCTCTCCTTCAAAGCATACCTTCAGCAAATATTGCTGATATTGAGGTCATGACAAATCCTGGTGCTAAATATGACCCAGAAGGGATGGCAGGAATTATCAATATTGTTCTTAAAGAAAATAAATTTGCAGGATTAAATGGCAACGTAAATACTGGTGGCGATTCGCAGGGCGGAACAAATCTTTCAGGTCAATTAAACTACCGTACAACTTCATTTAATTCTTTCATAAATCTAGGAATGAATGAAAGAAAAAGAATTTCTTCAGGTAATAGCCTAAGAAAAATGGATTTTCCAGCATTTACTAATACACTTAATCAAAATAGTAATTCAAATTCAGGTGGACCAAACTTATTTGTCAAAACTGGTTTCGAATATTTTATTGATCCTTCCCAATCACTTGCAATATCTACAACAATAAGTAATGGCAATCGTGAAAATGATGGTGAAACATTTACTTTAGATAGTGGCCCTGATGATAAAAAATTCATTCGGACTACAAAAGGTAGTAGTGATAAAAATGGATATGATCTTAATTTGAACTATGATAAAAAATTCAAGAACCCAAAACAAAAGTTGACCTCTTATGCCCGTTTTTCAGATGGACTTAATGATGGTTTAAATGAATATTTTAACACTGATAAGGGTGGTTATGACTATGTTAATTCAGATAGAGCTACAAACGGACAAGATGGAACTAGCAGTGGCTATGATTTTAAATTAGATTATGTTCATCCATTTAATGAAGGCAGTAAAATTGAAATTGGATTCGCAAGTAAATCAACTGATCGTGGTGATAAGCAGATAGCTGAAGTCTTTAATGAATCAACTAATTTATTTGCATCAGATAAAGAATTCAGTAATGAATTTGTGTATAATGAAACTGTTCACGCAGCATATTTACAATACGGAGGAAGTATTGGTTTTTTTGGAATTAATGCTGGAGGTAGGTACGAAACAGTAGATATGTTTTCTGAATTAAAAACAACGAATGAAAAATTTAAAAACCCTTATTCAAGCTTTTATCCAAGTCTATCAGTAACATTTGGAGCGCCTCAACTATTGCAAATTCAAACAAGCTATTCTAAACGAGTAAATCGCCCACGATCTAGAATGTTAAATCCTTTTAGCTCTAGACAAGATAGTAAAAATCTTCGTGTGGGGAATCCTTTTTTGAAGCCAGAATACACCGATTCATATGAAATTAATTTTAGTCGTTTTTCTAGAGGCCTTTCATTGAGTTTAGGTGGTTATTACCGCCATACAACTGATAAAATGCAACGTCATAAAGAAATGCGCGCGGATGGTGTATCCGTTGCAACCTATGCCAATATTACTGATCAGAAAACTCAAGGGATTGATTATAGTGTAGTTGGATCTCTTGGCCGAAAACTACGACTAATGTTTTCTGGAAGTGTTTTTTGGGATGAGATAAATACAGATCTATATGGTTCAGATTTTGATAATACTTCTCAAGGGCAACGATTGAGATTTACCACAATGTGGAATCTGAACCCTACAACTGAATTTTCATTTTTCATGTTTTATATGCCAGCTAGAGATATTGCTATTGGCAGAATGGATGCGATGTCTTTTTCTTCAATGTCTGTAAAAAAGAAATTTATGGAAGAGCGCTTTAATCTTACTCTAAATATTAGTGACCCTTTTAACCTTTCAGGCTTTAGTTTTTATACTGAAGGTGAAACTTGGGAACAACAGTCGAGCAGAAATTGGAGCAGTCGTACGGCTCGCTTGACCTTAGAATATAGATTTGGTAAGATGGAAGATAAAAGTCGTTATAGTCGTAAAAGAGGTCAAGGCATGGATATGGAAGAAGGTGCAGGAGAAATTTTTTAACTTATAGCTAATGTTTTTAGATATAATATAAAAAGGTGTATCAATTATTTAGATTTTTACACCTTTTTGTTTTTTTATAATTAATAACCCAGTATAATTGATTATGAAGTCAGACAAAAAATGGATGATTTATGGTGCAAATGGTTATACGGGTCGTATAGTTGTAGATGAGGCACTCAAAAGAAATTTAAAGCCTGTTCTTGCTGGTCGCTCAGAATCAATTGAAGCACTGGCTAATGAAAAAGGATTAGAATATGAAATCTTCGATTTATCATCAATAGATAATATTGCATTAAAATTATTAAATATTTCTGTTTTAGCTAATTGCGCAGGGCCTTTTTCAGCAACTGCGAAATTAATGATTCCAGCCTGTATTAAATCAAATACGCATTATATAGATATAACAGGAGAGATTTCAGTATATGATTATGCTTACAGTAAACATGAAGAAGCTGTCTCATCTAAAGTAGTGCTTTGTCCGGGTGTAGGATCTGATGTAATCCCAACAGATTGTTTAGCTGTTTTCTTGAAAGATAAATGTCCTGATGCGACTCACCTAAGTATGGCGTGGGCAACTAAAGGCTCTAAGCCTAGTAAAGGCACAGCTAAGACAGCTGTTGAAGGTTTTTCGCAAGGTGGAAAAATTCGAAAAGATGGTAAAATAATAAGTGTTCCAATAGCATATAAAGAGCGTTTAATTGATTTTGGTTTTGCAGAATTAAATACGATGACAATTCCTTGGGGCGATATTTTCACTGCTTACCATAGTACAAAGATTCCAAATATAGAATTTTATTTTTCAAGATCGCATAAAAAAGTGGAAAGTTTACGAAAGCAATTAAAGTATTTAAGATTTTTAAAAATACGATGGGTTATGAATTTTATTAAACGAAGGATTGATAAAATTTGGAAACCAAATACTGCAGAAGAACGTGCAAATTCTAAATCATATTTTTGGGGAGAAGTTATTAGTCATAGTGGAGCTAAAGTTATAGGACGTTTTAGTACAGCCGATGGTTATGACCTAACTGCTGCAGGTACTGTTGAAGTAGCGGAATATTTATTAGAGGATACTGACCAGGCTGGATATTTCACACCAACAACATTAATTGGAAAAGAACTAATTGAGAAAATGCCAGGTTATTCTGGTATTGAATTTGAAAGCTCATAATAAATGAGAATTG
>Ga0308019_10000572_pt1 | contig 23000 bp, 24 predicted proteins | sample Neamet284_FD_203135 | JGI IMG/M metagenome (GOLD analysis project Ga0308019, IMG submission 203135) | Marine microbial communities from water near the shore, Antarctic Ocean - #284 | ecosystem: Environmental > Aquatic > Marine > Unclassified | place: Southern Ocean | collected 2014-10-01 | reverse complement strand
AATTGGGCTGTCTGATGAAGGCGCCCCAACTAGACTAAATCATCCGGCAGAACCTCATGACGATGGTTGGTTTATTCCTGAACCATTATCAAATAGACTTTATCAAAAATCGGCTCTTGGAAGGCCGATTGCTGGAGGGATAGTTTTGACAGATGAAGAAGTAATGTTCTGTCATTGGCACCGCCACATTCCTATTGCTGAAGGGTGGGTTGATGAACGGCTGAAGGAGAATCCCGATTTTGCCCACAAGGCTGTAGCCTTCGATGTAGTTCGCAACGCAGGTGAAAAAGTAGTCCCTAGAGATGGCCGTTGGTTACGTTGGCATAGAGAATCTCATCCTAGTAATGGCGAACCTGAAGCAGTTATTCGTTGGGCGAGAACTAAAGAAACTCTCGACATAGGTGAACTATTGAATTGGGCTCAAGGTTTGTCCAAAGAAGGCATGTTGGCTGAATTGGCAATTGTTGATGAGGAAATGGATGTGACGATGTATCGGCTGTCACTAATTGACCCTCGTGGCAGTCTTGTGCCAGCAACTACCGAACAATACCCATTGCTTGGTGTTGAACATTTATCTCGTAAATTCCTACGTGATGATGAATTGAATTGGATTAATGGAGTGGACAATAAGGTGACTAATCTCTTTGGAGAATTGAATTCGCGTGGATTATTAATGCGTCCTGGATTTAAGTATGGATGCAGATGGAGAGTCTATACAACGCCTGTTGATGTAGATCATGCTCCATGGCTGCTGCAAATAGAAGATGATGCTCCAAAAGATTGGGAAGGAGTCAGCCTATCGGTACGATTAGCTGAAGGGGTCAACAAAGGTTGGGTCGTCGCTCTCCTGCGGGATGACTGGAATTTCTTGCTTATTCGCCGCCACCTTCCTGGTCGATGAATTGATACCCAATAATACCCAAACAGTGGCCAGTGCTAATGCGATTGGAACTAGTTTAGCAGGCTCAGTCCATTTCTCCATGAATGTTTCTTCATCCTCACCGGAAATCAATTCAATTTGGATTGAGTATTTATGGCCTGAATCGGATGCAAGAATAATTTCTCCTTTGACTAACGTTCCATCTAAAAGTAATCCGTCTGGATTTATTTCAAGAATTATAACTGAGCCAGTGGATAACTTCTGGTTGACATCGGTCGATGCAATTCTGGACAACGGACCATCTATTCCTACTAGCCACATTTGGGAGTCATCACCTACTAATTCTACTCGGATTTCAATAGTTGAGTTCTCCACAGTTGGTATCGTCCCCTCATATTTTGTTTGAACCGGTATATTACCTACAATTTCGAACTCATGTATGATGTTAACAGGTGTCCCCTCATCACAAGATATAGTACCAACAATATTACCAATTACTCCAATCACACCTGGTGTTGAAAACACAATTTCGTCATTATCTACAATGATGTTTCGACCATCGCTACTCGACAACTCATAATTGATTCCAGGGCATTCAGCATCTATCGGAATGCTATCGTTTGGCCGTAATATTGACCCATAGTCTGGAAGGTCAACATCTGCCCCATGGCCACATTCAAGTGACGAAAATACGATGGATGGTAGCCCTTGTTCCACGCTGACATTTGCAGTCCAATCAACAAGGATTCCATCACGGTTTCTAATTGTAATACCGTCCGAACCAAATTGGTCATCTTCCCAGAATAAATCAGTTGCTTCACCATCGTTATTTCCGGCAACCATGTTTTGTTCTCCATCAGCTTCAATGACTTTCAGCCATGCCCTTTCTGGATGCGCATTGACTAAATTATCTTCAACATCTCCCGAACGCAAATCCTGTTGTAATACTAAGATTCCATTTCCAGGAAGTCGTGAGTCGAAACCTGAATCACTACGATATTCTATCCAAATATATTCCTCATCACCAATCGGAATTTTGAGTGAGGTGCCTCCCTCGGAAAGGCCATTAAACTCGAATACAGGGCCACTACAATCAGAGCCAGGCAACCATTCAAGTTCAATTTCTTGGTGCCTTTCCCCTCCAATCAATTCAATGCTTGGACTTGTTGGAAGCGCAGGCCATGCTCCGTTTCCATTCTTATTACCGCTGGCCATGATGTCCCAGTTCCCAACTCCTTTCCAAACTTGATTTACAGTGGCATCGTCAACCTGGTAGAGATCTGCAGCACCAAGTTGGTGATACATTTCGTGCATTACAGTCCCGAAAGTTTTGGATGAATATTGACTGGAGATTGTATAATGTGAAATTTTTAAATCATCTGGTAATTCTACAGTTTCTTCGATTGAGGAGAAGTGTGACCAAATTCTCGAACTAGAACCCCCGCCATCTTCTTGAGGCTTTATGCAATGCAGTATCAGGAATCTGTCAATCCAACCATCATTATTAAGGTCAAACCTTGCCCAATCGACTTCATCCTCAATTTCCAAAACAATTTCTTGAGCTAGTGTGTGTGGGCTCACACCATTACGCCCAACATCATTTTGTCCATTGACGTCATGGCCATAATCCGCCATTCCAAAATCCGTTGTTATAATTCTATCATGGTAAACAATTTCTAGCGTTGAATTAGGCGCAATACCTTGATTGAGAAATTCAATTGCATTATCACTAATCAGGTTAGCCGCGCGCTGTTGGTTACAATTTTCTAATTCTTCTTGATCAGGAAAATCGATTAGAACAAAAAGCCATACTTCATTTTCACTTACCCCGACTAGTGGCCCTTGTTCTTGGCCACCGTTGGTAATAGAATGATCTTTAATCCAATCATTTACGGAATCACCATTGAAGTATGCACCCACTGTGAGAAGTGAAAGCACGATGGCAATGGGCCAAGCGATGACTGGTCGCATCAGTATTATTGCGTTTGTCAACCGGTATGAATTAATTGCTATTAGGGTTCAAGGAAATGCCAATTTCCTCAATTGATTCAATCAGCGAGATGCTCGGACTAGTAATCCATGCTTCATTTGGTTGAAGGTTGAGCCCGAATGGAATCTCTTTTCCATATCTTATCACATCAATATTTGAATTCTCTACAAGTTTTAAGCATCGAGTAACCATGCTCTGCTCACTCCATGGATGTACTAATGAGGCCATTGCTAATTCAAAGTCAATTGTATTTCCATCAGTCCTAATGGTCGATAAGTGAGCGAGATTTAGGGTTTGAGTTGAGCACCCTAGGAATCTTAACGAATCTATGTAATCAATTGGTAAAGAACTGATTAAACAGCCAGAGAATATCAGTTTATCTGCGCCAAATCGTTTGACTATGTCCAGTAAGTTGTCTTGCTGTTCACTGCTTCTACATACTGCACGATAAGAGACTACGCCCATCCCTTTGAGGGGCGAAACAACAGGAGATGTTCCATGACACGAACAATCAACATAGAGTACACGATGTTCTCCACCCTCACTATCTAGTAAATCCATTAGACCATGCCCAATTGGCATTTTTGCCCTGAATGCTTTCCAGCCAACTAATTCAACTAAACCAGATGCCACGAATGTCAATGTCACCAGTAACCCTGGCAATCCAGATGGAATTACTAGCCAAAGTAGCATCAACATGAACCCATGAATGCGTAATCTCCACCAGCCTGAATTACCTGACCAGAGTAGATTTGAGGCCCCAGCGATCATCACTATACTCATTGATGCAAGAACCAAAATTATGGCCCAAGTAATTGAAATCGAAATACGTAGCATTTCTGCAGCATCATAACGGCCAACTAGTCCAGTGCCCTCATTGAACGAATGTCCGTATGCATACAGCCATGGCAAAAATTCAGTTACGGTAAAAATTAGTGCTATTAGGCCTAGTGCCCACATAACAGTCATCCACAATACAAATGCTCTGCGTTCACTTGGCAATAGACCAGGCCTTGCGAATGTATAGGCCTGTGTCATCGCAAATGGTGCAGCGGTAAATAATCCAAGAAGGGCAGCACTAAGCCATCTTGTTCCTGCCCATTCATCTGGTGAAAATATATTGATACAGGTGCCTGCACAAGGGTCGAGTTTAATCAACACATAGTGAAGAATCTCATCGATAGATAGCGACCAGATACCTGTCAAAATTACTACCAGGATAATAATAGATGCAACCCGGCGATATAATTCATCTAAGTGAGATTGCATATTGCGCCTGTCATCACTTGACAGGTGCAAATCCTTCATGGTAATCAGACCAGATCCATTGCCTGCTTTTCAGTTCGTGCTTGAATTACAGTTCGGTATATACCAAAGATTCCCCACAATGTACACATCGCTATTACCAAAGTGTATCCCCATGGTAACTCTGTATCGACAGCCCAGCCAAGACCTATGGCCAAACCTAGTGTGACTGCTCCTAATCGAATACCTTGAGGTGCAGCAATACTCATGTCCAGATGAGGAGGCCCTCCTCCAAATCTGCGTTCATAGAATTCGCCCTGAATTACTGCAGCAATAATCAGGATGGATAAGGTGGTCCAGAAGTATAAATTGCCTTGGTCAAAGTAGGTAGTGGCAAGTTCAGCTTGGTTCTCTGCCTCAATTTCTTCAGGACTTTTTTGTCCAAAGAGTGAATCATAATCGCCAACACTGATAGTCCGCAAACTTGCATCAGAATCAGGTGTTGCTGTATTTGGGGCACTCACTGTGAATGCTAATGTTGTCCAATGATCTGCGGCATCGGCTAGGCCGCTTCCATCAACTGCATTTCCTGCTAATGAAAAGTGGATGTCCCCTACATCTTCAGCAGGGGCAGTCCAAGAGATTACCCAATCATTTCCTGGCGCACTATGCGAAATTGCTCCACCTGATTCTTCAACTATTTTAGTTCCCTCAGCCACTGCAAATATTCCGGAACCATAATCCCAAATCATGAATCCACCGATTGAATTGGTAGAATGCGTTAGTGTAATTGTAAAGTTGTAATTATCTCCCGTCACATAGGTGCGAGGAACACCTGTAACTGATAGAATAATTTCACTTGATGGTGAGCCACCTGCGCCGTGACATGTACAACCTTCTTCTGGAATGATTCTGTCACTGCCTTCCTTAGTCCAAGGTGGACCCTGAGGGTTACCAAAGGCTGGTGCGGCCAGCATAATGGCTAGAGTCGCAACCAGAAGTACAGCGTACCTACGGGACATTATTTGCGCCACTTGTAGTTCCCTATTGAATATTGTCACATACTGTCGCCCCTAAAGGGGCGGTAATCAACACTAATTTCCTCAAAGTTCCTTGATGGCGTTATTCAACTGAGTCATCATAACCTTACCATCACCAAATAGCATCATAGTCTTGTCCTCATAGAACAAATCATTGTCAACACCAGCATATCCAACCGATAGGCTGCGCTTGATTACTACAACTGTACGTGCTTGATCAGCGGCAATAATAGGCATTCCCGCCAGAGGACCTTCTCCAGTTCTTGCTACAGGGTTGCATGTATCGTTTGCTCCGATTACAATAGCCATGTCACACTCTGAGAATTCTGAATTGATTTCGTCCATCTCGATTAGTTGCTCATATGGAACATTTGCTTCAGCAAGTAGGACATTCATGTGCCCAGGCATTCTTCCTGCGACTGGATGTATAGCGTACTTGATTTCTGTATCGAACTTTTCTGCCATCAAATCTGCAAATTCCTTAACCTGATGCTGGCATTGACTTACAGCCATTCCATATCCTGGTACGATGATAATCTTCTGTGCTCCATCAGCCATCATAGCTACTTCTTCTGCATCACTACCCATCTTAGTACGGGTAAGTTCTTGCTTTTCACTGCCACCAAAGGATTTGAACAAAACATCGGTTAATTGACGATTCATTGCTCTGCACATAATAGTAGTCAAGATTAATCCTGATGCACCAACTAGGCTTCCTGCAACAATTAGAACGCTATTATTGAAGATAAATCCAGTGAAAGCAGCAGCGATTCCAGAAAGGGAGTTTAGTAGGCTAACCACAACTGGCATATCGGCACCGCCAATTGGTAGAACTAGCACAATTCCCAATATACATGATATTCCAATAATTCCCCAAATATAGTTTGTATTTGTTGGATCTTCAATTGATAGGTAAATCAGAGCAAGTACAGAGATGAATAACAATCCCTTGATTGGGTTCAACCAAGTTGGTCCCCAGGTTGGTGTTCGTATCCACTTACCAAATACCTCTACTCCGCCTTTTAATTTGTACATTGCGAGTAAAGATCCAGTGAGTGTCATCCAACCAACAAGGGAAGATAAACCAACAGCAACAACGGTTACAGTTGCAGCAAGTCCTGGTTCTGGGGATGTATTTTCAATCCATTTCCATGCTTCAGAAAGAGCAACGAGAGCAGATGCTGCTCCGCCAAAACCATTGAACAAAGCAACCATCTCTGGCATACCTGTCATCTCGACTCTAGCCGCCATGGTGTAGCCAATTAGAGAACCAATAATCAGTCCCGAACCAATAATAGTCCAGCCGACAATTCCATCTGGTAAGAAGTGCATATCGATTATTGTAGTAATTACTGCAACAGTCATCCCCATCATACCGTACTGGTTTCCCTTTGGAGCAGTGCGGGGATGGCCAAGTTTCTTGAGACCAATTATGAAGAGAACAGCGGATATAAGGTATCCAAATGCAACCCAATCTTCTAGCATTTCAAGCACCTCTCTTCTTTCCGGCAATCATATTCAGCATACGATTAGTGACTGCAAATCCACCAACTACGTTGATCATTGCTAGAACTAATGCTACAAATGCTAGAATTCCAGATACTACTGTAGCCCCACCATCATAGGCTACATTTGCGCCCAATAATGCGCCTACAACGCTGATACCTGAAATCGCATTTGCACCACTCATCAAAGGTGTGTGAAGCATAGATGGTACCTTAGTAATCAATTCAACTCCAAGGAAGATTGATAGTACAAATAATGTAATTGAGCCAATTAATAATTCAGGAGTCATCAGAGAACACCTCCTAGTCGAGATTGCTTTGGATGCATTTCTCCATCCTTGCAAATCAGAACACCACCCATTCCGGGCACATGGAAATCATTGCCCTCTGGTGCTCCGACTAGAACATCATCTTCCTCTGATATTTGGAAACCATTTTCCTTATCTACCAAACTTGTGATGAATGAGGTCAGATTATTTGAATAAAGCATTGATGCAGTAGTGGCTAGTGTGCCTGGGAGATTGGATGTTCCAACAATAATGACACCATTATCTGTTGTGTGAACTTCCCCCGCATTAGTTAATTCACAATTTCCACCAACATCAGCATTCATGTCGACAACAACAGCACCTGACTTGAAATTCTTTACTGCAGAAGCAGGTACTGTAATTGGAGCAGGTCTTCCAAAGATCCTAGCGGTAGTTACTATGATGTCTGCATCACTAGCAACTTCACATACAGTATCGTTAACTTTCTGAATAAATTCAGGGGTTAATGGCTTAGCATATCCCGCCTCATCTTCGAAATCATCCATCCCATCAACTTCAATGAAGCGTCCACCGACAGATTCAATTTGCTCAGCAGCAGACTTTCGCACATCTGATGCATACACTATTGCTCCCAGCCTTTTCGCTGTTGCAATAGCTTGCAAACCAGCAACTCCAGAGCCCATAATTACAACTTTGGCAGGTCTTACTGTACCCGCTGACGTAGTCATCATCGGAATTCCACGGGGCACATGGGCTGCACCCAGTAATACCGCCTTGTAACCTGCCAAGTTATCTTGGCTTGAATTTACATCCATCGATTGTGCACGTGATAGTCGACGAGGAATCATATCCATACTCAATAGAGTAATTCCGCCATCGATGCATGCTTGAACTTTCTCTGGGTGGCGAAATGGATCCGCCACACATGTTACGATTTGACCCTTAGTCAATTCTTTTGCATCTGGCATTCGAATAGAAATTAGAATTTCACATGCCATAACCGCAGACCTGTCACCAACTGTGGCTCCCGCAGCAGTATATTCCGAATCTAAGTAGTTAGCAGCATTTCCAGCTCCCTTCTCAATCACTACCTCAAATCCAGATTTCATCAATTTCTTCATGCTACCTGGGACGATAGCAACTCGTGTTTCCCCTTCGGGTTCCATTGGGACTCCAATCTTCATAATATCACCTCGCGAATGCACTGCGCATGCTCGACATTTGTCCCCAACCTCATCCGGTTCTTGAACGACACGGTTGACTTTCCCTAAATCGGTGTTCCTAACTACACCGCCTATGCTTATGGAGGTCTGTTGTCTGGGGTGCGATATAGGAGTGGTTATAATGGCAAATGGGCGTAGAAAGATTGCAGTTATCGGAGCGGGAAATGTAGGCGCAACTTGCGCATTTGTCTTAGCACAAATGAAGATTGCAGATATTGTGTTATTGGATATTTTTGAAGGTTTTGCGAAAGGCAAAGCACTGGATATGAGTCAAAATAGTAATATCTTGAATTATAATGGTACAATTACCGGAACTGCAGATTATGCAGACATTGCAGGAAGTGATGTTATCGTCGTAACTAGCGGTTTCCCTCGTAAGCCAGGAATGACCAGAGAAGATCTGATTGGCAAGAATGCTGAAATTGTTCAGCAAGTTGGTACTGGGATTAAGGGTCATGCACCCGATTCCACAATCATAATGGTCACAAACCCTCTTGATTTGATGACTTATCATATGCAGAAGGTCACTGGATTCCCAACCAACCGTGTTATCGGTCAGGCTGGAGTCTTGGATAGTGCCCGTATGGCACATTTCATTGCACTAGAACTAAACTGTGCTGAAGAAGATGTTTCCCCAATGGTACTTGGCGGCCACGGTGATACAATGGTCCCACTACCTCGTTACACTACAGTAGGTGGAATTCCAATTACCCAACTGATGTCTGAAGACCGCATTGAAGCAATCAGTGCACGTACTGCTGGTGGAGGCGGGGAAATCGTCAAACTTCTAGAGCGTGGTTCAGCATTCTATGCACCAGGTTCTGCTGCCGCTATTATGGCTGAGGCTGTACTAAATGATCGACGCCGTGTTATTCCTGCATCTTGCTATCTGACTGGAGAATATGGTCTAGATGATGTTTACATCGGAGTTCCATGTATCCTAGGTGCAAACGGCGTCGAGAAGATTTTCGAACTTGACTTGACCGATTCTGAACTTGAATCTCTACATGGTTCTGCTAACTTCTACAAAGGGCAAATCAAAGATATCCTTGGATATTAACTGTATTGAATCTGAGTACTATTCAGGTCAACCTTGTCTAAGCACTTGTCTCACCGTAGTTTACAACTAGGTATGCGCCGATTAGATAAGCCATAATTGTAGCCAGAAGGCCAACTGCCATTGCGGCCTCAAAACTCCATTCTCTTCGCAACAAATAGGGTAGAATCATGAACAGCAATAGTGAAGGGATTACTAACCAAAGTATACCTTCAGCATAATCTGCAACCTTAGTCACATCCTTCGTATCATTGTATAACCAAATAAGCGACATTATACTCATAAACGGAATGGATATTACAACTGCACCATAGAGTGTTGATTTTTTTGCAACCTCACTTGCTGCAACAATCACAGCACCACTGAACAAACCCTTTCCGATCCAAGTTAGCCATGCCATGAATTGTAGTTATGGCATTCATTCTATCAATTGTTCCCAATTAATTGAATGCACCAGGCAAGTATGTCCAACGAATATTATCTTCCGTGATATCATTGTAGTATTCTTGAATTCTTGGTTCATTTGCAACTTTTTCGTGGTACGCCATTAGATTAGAGTAGCCAGAAATCATTGATGCTTCTATTCCATCGTAATTGCCCGAAAATAATCCAAATAATTCTGTGAATAGTTTGAGATCTGCTATACTCAGTTCATCTGTGCCTGCTGCCCATCCAGTTTTCGATTCAGCAACTTTGTCATCCAAAAGTTGTAGGTTATTTGCACCATCTCCTCCCTTTGAAAACAATTTTGTTCTAAGACGAATCAGTTCATCATTATCAGATACTGCAAATGTTGTATCCAACACTCTAGCAAGTGGCCCCATTCCATCCATGAACTCATCAGCTTTTGCTGCTTGGTAATGATCTTGTGATACTAATCCAGCATGCATTCCTACGAATCTAAGTATTGCTGAAGATTCTGCAATTGTACCATTTGGTGTTTGTAAAACTGGTAGCATTTTCCAAGGAAGTTCCCCATTATTTTTCATTTCAGTATATTTTGCACCATCGACTTCAATGTCTTCCCATTCGAGATTAGATAGGGTTAGGGCTATGCGACTTGCTTCGGCTCTGCCTGGTACTGGGAAATACACCAATCGGTTCATAACCGTTCCAAATGGAACGCACTATTGATTTCTTTGTTCTGCCAAATCAGAGACCTAGAGTTTTTCGCCACAATGTTTGCAGAATTGTGCGTTGAAATCGTGCCCTTCTTTAGAACAAGCAAGACAAGCTTGAGTACTAATGTCTCCCAATTTAATCAATTCATTTGAGATGATTCCAGTTGGAACAATAATGAGGCTGTAACCCATTATCATTATGAAAATCGCCAATATTTTACCTAATGGTGTGATAGGTACAGTGTCACCATAACCAGTACTGGTAAGGGTTGTGATGGCCCAATAAACACTTTGAGGAATTGATGTAAATCCATTATTGGGACCTTCTACCAGATACATCCCAGCCCCTGTGATAAAACTCATAATCGTGATAGTTGATAAAAAGACAATTATTCTTGACTTGGACTGTATCATCGCTTGACTCAATACCGTTGCCTCACCTAAATATCGTGATAGTTTGAATACTCTGAATACTCGCAATAAACGTATTGCCCGAATGACAATTAGGCTTTGTGCCCCGGCATATACTAAACTTAGATATGTGGGTAATATCGCCAATAGATCTACTAATCCAAAGAATGATGTAGCATATTTTTTTGATTTGCGAGTTGAATATAGCCTCAAGATATATTCAATAGTGAACAGTATAGTAAATGACCATTCGATAAATATTAATTGATTATGGTAGACTGCGTCAATTGATTTTACACTTTCCAGAGATACCGCAATGACTGATGCTACAATTGAGATTAGCAATGCTATGTCAAAGTATTTCCCAGTTGGAGTGTCTGCTTCAAAAATTATTTCATGGATTTTTGCTTGCAACCAAGAAGATTCGTCTTTTTTGACTGCAGCATCGCCACTTACCATGCACTGACCATAGCCTCCGCACATTTAGCATTCATCACATGATGCGTTGTAAGATGGCAATTTCCTTTGTGGCAATTGGTAGCCAATTATTTCATTCGCCTGATTGCTAATGAATGTGTTTTACCAATAGTGGTTGCATCAACTACCGGATTTGAGACTCGTACTAATTGTTTACCTTGGCGACCTCGACTACGCATTCTTGCTAGTATTTCTTGCCCAATATAGCACCCTTTAGATTCGTGAACTAAATCTCCTAATCCACATGCTAGTGGATGAATATTTTGTGTGATTTCCTTACCTTGAAGTGGAATCATATTTTCAACACGATATTCATCATAATCGGCAATTGTCATTGTAACTTCAATATTCATAGTACTCGGTGCCACGATTACCCAACCCCTGAAAGAGTTGAACACAGTTACATTTTCTGGTACTTCAATCTCTTCAGTAGATAGGTACACCAAGTTAGATGAACTCGCGTCTCCAATAGTTACATCCTGACCTAGAATGCGTTGAGTAATATGCTCAATCAGAGTATTTTTGTATGGACCATGCCCTACAAGAGCAATGAAATCGCCCTTGTCAATAACATCGACCATGTCAATTACTTTGGCTACAGATGTAGTGAAAACGGTTGTACAAGTACCTTCAACTTTATTGGTTGATAATCCATCAATTAATGCTAGACAATCCCTTCCGCGTAGGACGAGAACATATGCATCGAGTTGTACGACACCCATTTGTCTCAACACTCAACCGAATGATTCGCCACAGCCACAAGAGCTTTCAGCATTAGGATTGTTAATTTTGAATCCACCGCCCATAAGGCGATCTACATAATCGATTTCAATGCCATCAAGTAGGTGAGATGTCGCATTAGGAACTAGTACTTTGAAACCATCGATATCAACTTCTTGACAATCTTGGTCAGTCGATTCGACAATTTGTAAATCATACATGTATCCTGAGCAACCACCAGATAAAACTCCGACTAATAGTGCATGTGACATATCGTCACCAAATGCGGATGATAGCATTTCCTTTGCCTTATTTGTAATAGTTAAATCGACTTCAACAACCTCAGGTTTGTTGATGACCACGGCCGTTGGCGAGTCACATGTGTTGCAGTCCATGCTACGGTGAGATGGTAGACTCATATCAACCTGTGTACGTTAACCCGGTAATCGAACGCAAATTACGAATAAATAATGTTCCCTAGCCTTAGATGCATAATACATCTCAGCAGCGTCTTCTTCAAAGCGCAATCTTATTGCTGCGAATGTATTTTCAAGCCAAATCTCAGTCTAGCGCTCGATAATTTCGTCGCTAGAACTAGAGGCCATCAGTTCAACTCATTTTCCTTTGCTGTTCTTTGAGCAAAATATTGCACCGACGAATTTGCTCCTTCGCTAGTTTTTGTTGATCTTTATCCAATCCTCTAGGAATTGCTTGTTCAAAACACTTGATTCCATCGCCAAATCTTTGCATTTCAGCATATGCAGTGCCCATGTTATACAGGGTCTTTCCTTGTACTCCGCCTGGATTTATCACCATAGCCTGATGATATGACTCGACACACTTTGGATAGTCTTCAAGATAATACAGGGCATTTCCTCTACCATTCAGAATACGAATTACCATTTCATCATTGTCTGCGAATGATGGAAGTGCTCTATCAAAGCAGGATAAAGCCTCTCGGTATTTCTTGTCTTCAATTAACCCAACTCCCTTGTTATACCATTCAATATCCTGATTTGCTATGGCTTTTGAATTGGCATCAATCCCCATAGATGTCGCCACTCTTGATGTAGCCTCGAGTGCAGCAGCAGCCAAATCAACTTCAATGTTAGTTTCCTGAACCTTAGCCTCTGGTTCTGGTCGAGCGGTTAATTCAGGTAATGGAATGTAGGTCGATTCTTGTTGTGGAACATTTTCTACAGGTTCGGGCAGGAATGCTTGCCTCGGCTCTACTTGAACTACAGGCTCTGGCGCTTGTTGATATGCTTGAGGAACTACTTCGGGTGACGGTTGAGTCTCTGGAGCCGTTGTAATTTCAACATTGGAGGTAGGTACTGGATTTGTAAGGGCATTTGCCTTATCACGGCAACGTTGTGCGGTTGCCATATCGCCAGCGGCTTCTAGTGAACGAGCTAATCCCAACCATAATTGATGATTTAATTTGTCCATCTGAATCATGCCTTTCCAGCATTTTACAGATTCAGTATGGTCACCAGATGCAGACAATGCTCTTCCCATCAGCATGGTGTTTGGGCTGCAAAGTGAAACGGCTTCTATTGCGAGAGCAGGCCCCTCCGGAATTGTTGGTGGCAGTCCAGCCGTATTCTCAAGTATCCTTGATTCGCCTTCTGCCAATTCAACTAGCAGAGTGGCTAGTGTTTCTCTTCCACCTTCTTGTTCAATGAGCATTCGTCGAGCAGTCAACAAATTTTCAATATCGCCAGTGATCTCAGAACTATTTGCAAGTCTGGATGCTGCCTTAGTGTAAGCAGGGTCATGTTGTAGAGCACTAACAAAGCACTTTGTAGCAGCTTCATTATTTCCCATTCTTTCATGTAATGCCCCGAGGTTGAAGTAACATTTTGCATTGGTTTCATCTAGGCCAAGTGCATGAGTATAGGCACCTATGGAATGTTCATCGAGACCCATTGCAGCCATTGCGCCTGCTGCAATTTTCCAGGAGTTGAAATGTTTTGCTCCTGCTCCATGTAAATGCTCTTTGAGAATAGTTAAGGCACCCTTTGCATCACTTTTTGATAGCATTTCAGTGGCTTGAGTACACAAAGAATCCATGTCAATTGTTGGTACAATTATTTCTTCATGCACTTCGACAACATCTTCGATACTTTGAAGGTCATCAAACGAGTCCATTTCTTGTTCAATGGGCCCGCTATCACCCAGTGTTTCATCAACTTCTTCGAAGAGATTATCTACATTTGAACTGACAAAAGGAGTCAGATTTTGGTCGACTAATTTTTCTTGAGTATGTGGCATAACCCTTGGTGTAGTAGGTACTACTCCACCTGCTGCCTTGTTGGTATCCATTATCTTTACTAAATGCGGATGGCCAGGGAAATGCTGCAATGCACGGTGAGCAATTTCAACAGCGCCATCATTTTCGCCAAGTCTATCCAAAAGAACGGCAAGGTTTGCTAAGGCTGGACCATGATTAGGGTCCAAGTCCAAGCAAATTACGAAAGATTGGCGTGCACCTCTGGAATCTTGCTCTGCTTCTAATAGCACACCACGGTTGAACCATGCCATAGCGCTAGATGGGTCCAATGCTATTGCTTTGTTGAATGCAATCAAAGCCGCAGCGTGGTCACCTGAACGGTGCGCTGCTTCGCCTTCAGATACAATGGTGTCAACCGTTGTATCGATGGAATCATCCTCGTTATTAGCATCGCTATTTTCAATTTCATCATTGCTGACAGCCACCTTCTCTTCTGTTTCAGGAGAGGAAATTGCAGTCTTAACTACATCTGCAAGAGATGACATCATAGCGTCCGTAATTTCGGCTGCAGCATCGATTGGATTGTTCTTTTCACCCTCGGACATGGAGGTCACCGATTTGGTTGGCTCCTCCATATGGGATAAGGATTGTCCGTACGCGCTCCCGTTTATTTGATACGGCTCCCATGGTTCGTTACCCATGTGCGGCCAACATTTAGCAACGAAAATGGCGGCACCTTTGTCTTAATTGAGCCCGGTGAGATAGCAAATATTTCAATTACTGAGCCATTTTTCATTGGTTCTCGCCCGGTAACTCAAGTTGAGTGGACGGCAATAATGGATAATAATCCTGCTAAATTTAAGGACGGATGGTCTGCAGGAATTCGGCCCATTGAAACAGTAAGTTGGTTAGATTGCCAAGAGTTCATATCAAGATTGAATGAACAAGATGACCTGGAAAAACTTGGTTTAACAGGCTCCTGGAGGCTACCCACCTCTGAGGAGTGGGAATATGCTTGTAGGGCGGGTACGACAACTAGGTGGTACCATTCCGACAGAGATAGTGATCTCGATGCAGTCGCTTGGCATGGTGGTAATTCAGGTGCAACTACTAGAGAAGTTGGACAAAAGAAGTCCAATGACTGGGGATTGTATGATTGTCATGGAAATGTTGCTGAATGGACTTCTAGTAAATATGAACTAAAGCGTATCACCAAGGGCGGGTCATGGCTCATGGAGTCAGAATCAACAACATCCGCAGCTGCTGGCAAATATACAGTTGACAAACGAAGTGATGCCATCGGCCTTCGCTTAGTTTGGGCACCATTGTGATGAACCTCCTCCACTTGGCCAGTACATGCGTTTGTACCATAATCCCCGATGCTCAAAATCTCGGCAAGCGGTTGCTTTGCTCGAACTGCACGGAATTGAATTTGAAGATTATCGCTACTTGGATGTTGGTATCGCAACAGAAGATATTGATTTACTTCTCAGTTTGGAACATGTAATTCGGACCAATGAAATCGAGTTCAAAAGTTCTGAAATCGATTTGGAAAATAAGGATGAGGTCAAATCCTTGCTGTTGACAACTCCAAGTGTTCTACAACGGCCTATTTTGGTTGCAAATGGGAATGCAGTAATTGGAAGGCCTGTGGAAGAAATACTCACTCTTCTTCCCGATGTTTGAATACTGTAGCGACATTTATTCTAACAAATACTTCAAGATATCCTTTCAGCCTTTCTTCAACAGGTGCAATATCTTCATGATAGATTGATTTCATGATATCACATATTTCTTTGAAACTTCTATTCCCGTCCATTAATTCCCATAGCATCGATTGTGTGTGATGCATTGTTCTGCGAACCACTTTTGGAGCCTTCAATATTCTAGCCAATACTTTTTCAAACCTTGTGAATTTCTTCTGTATAAGCAGCACAACATTCCGGCCAGTAATCCCTTCTATCTCTGGATGGATACCCGGTTCACCTTTGTATTCCCAATCAACAGGCAGTTGAGCCGGAATAAAGTTTGTCCAGTCGCCATCTATCATTACAGTCCCTCGGTGGTAAATGTCAGGTAAAGTAAGGCAACCATGGATATGACTCCAATAATACCAGTGACTCTTTTGATTTCATCTCTTTGTGTAAAGTTATCTAAAAACCAAGTGATAACTCCAAAGATTGCAACTAAACTGAGCAATGCATACCACATTACTGGTAGTTCACTCATAGGTTGGCGTATCAACTACTGCCTGTGAACCTTGCGCAGATTGCCATGCCGCATATTCCGCAACCTTTCGATTATATTCTTCGATCTGACGTTGGTATTCAATCGCAGCATTATCCTCAACTTGCTGTGTTGCTGGAGGTCCCGCAAACATTGATGCAGGCGGTCCCTGAACAGGGATTTGTTCTTCGGCCATTGGTTCATCTCTTTCATAATCATCATCTTTTGAACCATATCTTCTGAGGAATAATACCAGTGCAATTAGTGTTGTTACTCCTCCGATTCCAGAGGCAAGAACCGTATTGGAAAAAAACATTTGATCTTCAACTGGTTGTGCCCATGAAAATTGATTGTTAGCTTGATAGTTAATTCTCCCATCACTACCGTTTATCAGCAACAGCAATTCTCCAGTAAAATCACCAGATTCTCTGATAATTTCACATCGCATGTCGTGACTTTGTGTAGTCAAATGTCCCTGATCCATCTCTATTCGAGTTGATTCTAGGTGCACAGGATTTCCATCACAAATTATTCCCCAACCTTCTGGTACAATCGCTGCAACTTCAAAAATCTCATCCTGTGTAGAAGTAGATGACAGATTTATCCACAATATGTGATTGGTGTCCAATGGTATTTCATCTACTGGTGACTCTATACTTTCTAGTTCAACATGTCGTCGTTGGCCAACCATTAATGCGACTGAAATCGTTTTTATTATTGGTCTTCCAAGGCTATCCGAACCACCTTCTAACTCAATTGTCGCTGAAACAATAGTGTTTATGTCACAATCAGGTGAAATGATAATATCTGCTAGCAAATCAATTGATTCTGTAGCTCCTAAGTTTAGATTAATCCATTCACCTGCACTCTTTGAAAGTCCGTTTGGTGTTGAAAGAAACCCAATGACATTTGTTGACGCAGGGGATGTTTGTAGAACTAATCTTGCTCTGATCGTATTATCTGCCGCGTTTCCAATATTCCATGCTGTTGCATTAAACGAGAATGTTGAATCAGTTTCCACAACACTTTCATCCGAATATCCATCAAGTCGCGGTTGCCTAATGGTTTCAGTAATTGCCTCAAACACTACATCATTATCACTAGAATTAATGTCATTTCCATTTTCAGGTTGGACAGAAACTGTAATTTCATGGAATTCACCGGGCGCTTCTAACGATGGCAGGGTTAGCCAAAGGTCTACGGTTTTCACATTCTCTAAGTCGTATGAAACAGATAATGGCACTCCCTCGGTGACGTTAACGCCATCAATTATCGCCCACCATGTCCATGTGTTAGGAGACCAAGGTAAATCGATAATCGCTGTTGCGGGACCGTTTCCACTGTTGGTTATTTCAATGCTCAGCAGCATTGGAACCCCTGGTGTGAGGGATACAGGGGAGTCTATTAATTGCAACGAAAGGTCGTGAAGCGAGTTGACATGCAAACCTTGCCACCCATCTCCTGTGATAATTACATTGGACCGTATTGACAGTGCTTTAGGAGAAATTATTGGACCCATATCTTCTGCTTGTGCGGTGGTCGGAGCCGTAATCCTGACAGTGTATGTTGAAGATGAACCAGGAGATATTGCGAGGTCAGGTGAATTTAGTAATTCTACATCCCAGCCAGTGATTTCAGTATAATTTATTTGAGGCCTAAATATGTCTATACGACTAGCATTATTCCATATGCGGAATGTGATATCCTTTGATTGTCCTGCATCGATGTAACCATTGTCCTGAATCTGGAGTTCTACCGATATTTCCGCCTCACTAATCATTGCGGCTGCAACTTCAACAGCTTCAATATCACTTCTTCTAGTATCATTAGTACTTGTGACCGTCAGCCAAATTTCGCCAGTAACATCAGGCTCAACACCCTCTGGGATTGTGGCGGTCAACCAGATTTGTACAGGGGTGTCGACTCTTACCAATACATTGGTAGATTGATTCCATGCTAACGTAATACTCCATCCAGTAGGGATGTTTTTATCTTCGAGACCTAGTGAGAAAACATCGGTTGCTTCTCCAACATTTTTGATTTCGATAGGAAAATTGCAACTTGTTCCGGGGCTGCACCTAGGAGTTACTTCTGGCAGAATTATTTCAGGTAATCTATCTGGCAAAACTTTGAGAACAGTTTCAATACCATGCATGATATCTGTGTGCAAATTAGACGTGACATTGACCGTTACAGGAAGATTCCCCTGACTTGCATTTTCATCAACTAAAACACGTAAGTCAAATTCTCGAGATTCACCAGGGAGCAATTCAAGTCCAGATGAGCCTATACTCGCACCATTAGGATTTGAGAAATAATGCGTCCACCCTGTTGGAATACCACTGGCGGTCGGCGTAAACCTTCCAGAAATATTTCCATCATTTGTAACTTCAAGACGGGTAGTGGACCAGTCTCCAGGTAAACCGCCAAGTGCATTTACTCCAGCAAGGCTAACTTGGTATTCACTCTTGCGTGCAGCTTGGTCATAGATAATCACAATATCATCAATCCAATAGCCAATATCAGACCCACTTGCATCAGATGTGAATGAGAATTGTATTTGGGTTGATGAGTGGAAATGAGAATTGTCTACAGGAATTAGTGGCGAACTTTTCCCGTTGTAGGGTGTAGAGAATGTTTGCCAACTAATTCCATCTTGAAAATTGTTATCGACTATGTTTTGCATTGTGAAAGTCTCATCCCAATTCCCCATATCATCTTTGATATATCCCTTCATTTGATCTCCAGCACCGCTACCTCCGGTGTAAAAGAACGAGTAACCAATAGCATCATTATGACCATTTATGTCATCTGCAACATTGAATGTTGGACTGGTTAATACAGATGTTTGTGAACTTGAATATGTTGAAGATTGTCCATTTCCAACATGGAATGAATTCGATTGAGAAATAAAAGCATCAGAATTAACGCTCCACTCCCCGCTACTTGTCCATTGGGACATGTCCACACAATTATCGTAGAGATAAGCCACAGTTAGGTGCCTTGATTGTTGGTTATTTGATGAATCATCATCACCGTTAGTGTTTGAAACAATAATTTGCAATGTATGATTTCCTGAATAATATGGTGTCCATAGTATATCCACCGACCCCGAAGATGATCCAGATATCGGACTCATGGTTCTAGTGTCGTTCAGTAATTCGAAACGAGTGTATTCATTATGCAATACGAGAACAATTACTTCTATGAATCCTGATTGAACCGTTCCAATATTGTCAATCACTATGTTGATATTCATTTCAACCCCAACGACTCCATCGGTAACATAGAGATTTTCAGGTTTATCAAAATTAGAAATCGGATAATTGGAAGAGAACATTTGGTACAGTGATTGGTTAGTGGAATCGGGGTATGTAATGGACAGATCGGCAACATCTAGGTCAATATTTACTGCCCTTCCTGTTGTTGCATTAGCCATCGGCAAAAACGATGGTAATAGCAGCGCGATAAGCACAATTGGGATGATGCGTCTCATGGGCCTCGACTGCTGACAGTTTTGCAAGCAATATGACACCTTCGCTTGAATCATTCTTCTTCTAGAGCATCTTTGGCAGATTCAAGTCTTAATTCCAATTTCTTTTGTTTTGCCCTAGCGGCGAAATATACAGTGAATGAGGGGACTAATACCATACTGAAACATCCAATTACTGCAGCCAAAGCCCACATTAGTTCTGTCGCAGCATCAATTTCAAATTTTTCAATACCAGATAATTCTTCGTTAACTTGAGTTAGCGATATAGTTGGGCTAACATCACGGTTTCCCTTTTCGGCAATCGTTATTCTAACAGTTGCTGGTTCGAATGTTGTCTCTAGGAGCCCACTTGCCTTTTCTGTTGCTTCGTCCAAGGAATCAGCATACACGGTTCCAGTTCCACGTAATGCTGGATCGGGATTAGTTAGAGATATAATCTCAGCAAAGCCACCGGTTGAATTGGTTGAATGCTCATTCCTTTTTCGGCATGAGTCGGCGCAAGAGAACTCCTCGGCATCTGAATTACCAAGGTCGGGGTGACTGTAGATTCCAGCACCGTTTGACAAAGATAATACCGAATCTGAAGACAATGAACTAGCGGATAAATTAATCCAAGTCAAATTCTGGCCATCCAGCATGACATCCCAAGTCCAGGTGGTGATGTTATCTTCAGAATCATGATAACGCTGTGGCTCATTAATATTGAGTTCCGACTCCTTCGAATCAGAATGATAAATGAAATATTCTGTGCTTATTGTGGCCCCATATACAGCGTATGATAGCAAAAAAATTAGAGTGAGACCCATCCCGATTAGTGTACGCAACAAGTTCGGATTTTGGGCCAGTGCCTTGCGCATGTTTATAGCCAGATGCGAGCCCTTCATGAACCCTGCTGAACTAGCCCCGCAGTGGCTCTTCAGTTACCTTGTAGGAGGTGATTGGAACAGACCTTTGATATAGGGGAGTTTGGTCGGCAGGTTGCTTGGTGCTAAGATGACGACGTTCTACGATGTCCCTGCTGACCTATTGAACCCAGCTCTTGCTGAAAAGTTATCCGGTATTGATGGCGTTTCACGTCCTCAGTGGGCTGATTATGTTAAGACCGGTGTTCACCGTGAACGTCCTCCTTCTCAAGCAAACTGGTGGGAACTGCGTTGCGCAGCCCTACTGCGAAAGGTCGGCCGTGAAGGTCCAATAGGTGTAAATGCTCTTGCACAAGCCTATGGTGGAAAGAAGGACAATGGTTCCAATCCTCACACCCCTGCAATGGGAAGCCGTCATATTATTCGCACAGCATTACAACAGTTGACAGAAGTTGGATTAATTGAAATGAAGTCCACAAAGACTGTTCAATCAGTCGATGGTGACCAAAAATTGTATTCTGGAAGAAGTATAACTTCTGAAGGACATAAACTCCTAGATGAAGTAGCTCATTCAGTACGTGGGCAGGCAGAGGAAGCATATCCTGGCCTAGCAAAGTACTGATTAATATTGGAAGTGAAAGGACGTGGCCGCTATGACAATCGCCGCTGATGAAGAACTGGCAAACATACGTGCTCAACGTATGGCCCAGATTCAAGGTCAGTTGGAGGAGCAGGCAGCCGCACAAGCAGATTCCGAGTTAGAGCAGCAAACTCAAGCGGCTGCAGTAGCAGAACTAGATCACTCAATGAAGACAATTCTAACTCCAGAGGCACGCTCAAGACTTGCAAGCCTCAATCTGGTCAACACAGAGTTGACCACTAGGGTAAAAACTCATCTCGCAACTCTTGCGGGTGAAAGCAGAATCGCTACTCCAGTGAATGATGAACAACTCAAGCGAATCCTCGCTGGCCTTTCTGAAGGCCGCCGAGAGACTAGCATCCGAAGAATCTGAGGTGATATAATGACACGCAACAAGCCGGCCGCAAAGAAAATCCGCCTACTAAAGGTTGGAAAGCAAAACCGTCGTGTACCTGTCTGGGTTATGCTCAAGACAGCGCGAAATACAGTATCTCACCCAAAGCGTCACCATTGGAGACGCAGTAAATTACAGAGGTGATTTTGAATGGCACGTGCAGCAGTTAGCGAATTAATAGTACCCTTGAGAAACGCATGGAACATTACTCGATACAAGAGAGCTCCTAGGGCTGTTCAAATTATCAAGAACCAGGTAGTAAAGCACCTGAAGGTCACCGAAGATGAAGAAGTCTGGATCGACCCGGCAGTCAACGAAGCAATTTGGGCTCGTGGTATTGAGAACCCACCTCGTAAGATTCGTCTACAGATTACTCGTCACGATGAACCAGATATCCCTATCGAAGTCAAACTCATGGAGGAGTGAAAATGGGAAATATACGTCCAAGTTTTATCAAAATACGTGCAATTATTCTATGCGAAGAACATGGTGAGAAATTCACCAATGACTTCGACCACAACAAGAAAATGGTTCAAGAACTCACAGATGTAGGAAGCTCCAAGAAGTTGCGAAACTGGATTGCAGGCTACGTCACAACATACCGCCAGCGCCGTACCGACTGAGGTTTCCCTGATGGCGATTAGAGTCGCCTGGGATAGAACTCCCGTTAGTGTTCATGGGACAAAAGACGAGTTGTCGAATTTAATTCAGCACCTTCGTGATAACCATGACTACCGTAAACATTCGATAGTCATGCCTGACCGTGAAAATGATGAGGAAGCAGTATTCTTTCTTTACGCACCTTGTGACCCCCGCTGGATTACGGAGGTCATGTAATGGGAGATCGAATGGATGTCCCTTTGCCAAAATCGAATTATGAACTCGATATTGTTCTGGTTGGAATCAGCCACCCTGGTAATTTAGGAGCAGTCTGCAGGGCTATGTTGAATCATGGATTCACCGGTTTATCTTTGGTTAACCCGGAATGTTCAGTCGATGATGAAGAAGCAAGGAACCGGGCTAAGCACTCCGGAAGAATTCTGGATACTGCTAAAGTATTCACTTCATTATCAGATGCTGTATCCAATGCTTCACTTGTAGTTGGTACTAGTGGCAAGCGAGAAGTTGGTTCAAAAGTTCTGAAACGTCATTTTGTTTTACCTTGGGAGTTTGCTGAAAAAATTAGAAATTTGGACGGTAAGGTTGCATTAAT